>Ga0207640_10000010_pt1 | contig 275745 bp, 197 predicted proteins | sample KBSCornC42_FD_184300 | JGI IMG/M metagenome (GOLD analysis project Ga0207640, IMG submission 184300) | Corn rhizosphere microbial communities from Kellogg Biological Station, Michigan, USA - KBS Corn C4-2 (SPAdes) (version 2) | ecosystem: Host-associated > Plants > Roots > Rhizosphere > Soil ... | reverse complement strand
CCGACAACATACCAGCCTGGGCCGGAGGCCCAGGTTCATGATGGCAGAACATGAAAGGGCTGAAAGCCCGACACATCATTCTCGCTGCATACCATCGAGAAATCTGCTTTAGCCCCGGGCCTTTCTGCAAAAGCTGCCGGATGTACATTTTCCGCAGCCTATTCAACCGCTGAGGTACGGTTTTGATGGCGGAGAGTTCTCACCCAGACCCAGCGAACCCCACCATAACCCCTTTAGTTAAAGCACTTTACCCATAACCCCTTTGTTCAAAGGAATTTACCGGTAAACCCTTTGTTTGAAGGAATTTAGCAATTAAGTATGGGGAGGGGTACCTGCAAAAGGAGGGGGAAGATGGTGAGAGCGCTGGGGCTCGAACCCAGGACCAACGCCTTAAAAGGGCGATGCTCTACCAACTGAGCTACGCTCTCGAACCACACTACCAAGTTAGCACAATCACCTGTTCATTTCCCGCCCCGCGCGACCGCGAAGACGCCCATCTTCCCCGCGAACGGCGATTCGCTCCAGACCGACAATCTCCTGCATTTCTCTGGCTTTCTCCCTGTTCCGTCGCACGCCGGTGACACGAAAGTCGCACCGCCGGTTCATTGACTTGAGATAGCGCCAACAGTAGCCTGAGGCTGGTATCTCGACGTGTGCCCAGCGAGGTGCATCGACGCGGAGAAGGGCACGGCAACGGAACCGACAGGACCCTGATAATGAAGGACTCGCACGACACAGACAGGATAGAAGACAAAGCAGAAGGCGGGACCGGCGAACCCGCTCCTGAAGACGTAGCCGTCCTCTACTCCTGGGCCAATCTGCACGGGACCAAGTACCGTGATTTCTCCGACTCTCGCCGCGAGTATCGCGCCCAGCTCAGGCAGCGCGCCTCCGCGCATCCGAACGAACAAGCCGCTCCGGAGCCAGAGGCAGCCGATGCACCAGTCCGCCGCGCCCCTCAGGCCAACCCTCTCCCTCCTGCTGAAGCTGCCCGCCGCGAAGAACGCGAGATCAGCGAAGCGCACGAAGCGGCCCAGCGGCAGACCAGCCGCAACGCCGACGCGGAGATACGCAGCCAGGAGTCGCGCCAGCCCATGCCCTCGCTCGAAGAAGTGCGCCCCAACCGTTCTCGCCGCGCCAGCGACCGCGACCGCGCGTCCGATGCAGTGCCCGAAGAGTATCGCGCCCAGCGCCGCCCGCAGGGCTACCACCCGGAGGACGCCTCCGGCGTGCGCGAGATCTATCGCGGGTCCGAAGAAGTGAGAGAGGTGCGAGACGCGAGCGTTCATCCCGAGCGCGAGCGACGTTCACAGCCCATAGCGCACCCTGCGTCCGAAACCTTCTACGCAGAGCGGCCCTCCGCAGTCGTCTACAAGGAGCCTCCCGCAGGCGCCGCGCCGCGTCGCGCCGTCCGACCGGATGCGCCCATGACCGCCGACCCCGGCTTTGCCGCACGACGCGATGATCTGCTTGCCCAACAGGCGACCGCCGCGCCACCGCGACGCCAGATGCTCGACCCCGGCTATGTTCCGCCGGATCCCACGCTGCCGGAAGCCGCCTCCGTGCCTCCACGCGGACGCCGCGCGCAGGACGACTTCGACTACAAGGAAGCCGCCCCGCTCAAGGAACCCATTCGTCGCGCGACCTTCGAGCCCGACACCTCCTATGCGCCGCCGCCGCGCTCGCCCTACGCCGCCGACCCAGCAGGCCCCGCGTGGCTCTACGCTCCGCCGCAGCAGGAGCAACAGCCACCCCGGCCCAAGCCGTCGCCGCCTCTGCCCGCACAGCCTTCCGTAGCCGAAACGCTCCAACACTCGCGCGAGCGGGTCGCCTCCCGCTGGTTTGCGCTCAAGGGCGTCTTCGAGCAGCCGGGACAGGAGCTGCCCGAGGCCGCGCCCGTCCGCCAGAAGGAGACGCGCACTCCAGTACTCGCGATCTTCTCGCTCGCCGGCGGAGTTGGAAAAACGAGCATGGTTGCCACCGTGGGACGCGCGCTCTCGTCGCTCGGCGAAAAGGTGCTCCTGACCGACACCACCTCGCACGGCCTGCTGCCGTTTTACTTCGGCGCAAGCGAGCTTCGCCCGGACACCGTGCGCACCTTCTCGCCGCCCTCCGGCAGCACCGACGCTCCCATCTACCTCGTCAGCCACGACGTCGAGCAGAAGGGAAGTGACGAGGCCGCGCAGCAGCAACTGGCCGACGAGATCGTCAACAACAGTCGAGGCACGCACCGCATCCTGCTCGACCTTACCGCCAACTCCGGCTGGCTCGTCCGCCAGTTGGCCCGCATGGAGCCGACCATCCTGGTGCCGCTTGCGCCGGACATGAACTCAGTCATCAGCCTTCAGGCCGTCGAACGATACTTCCACGGCATCACCGGCTACGATGGCCGTCCGCTGCAGCCGTACTTCGTGCTCAACCAGTTCGACACCTCGCTGCCGCTTCATCTCGATGTGCGCGAGGTGCTGCGCCGCCAGCTAGGCGACCGCCTGCTGCCCTTCGTCATCCGCCGTGCCCCGGCCGTCAGCGAGGCGCTTGCCGAAGGCATGACCGTGGTCGATTACGCGCCCGACACACCGGTTACAGAGGACTACATGAACCTCGCCACCTGGCTGCGCACCATCGCCGCACCGGCCGCCGCCGGCTTCCGCAACGTTCGCTGGAGCGAGCGATGACCGACTCTCCTCAATGGAGAAGGTTGGAGTCAGGCGGCGGATTCGGTTTCAAAACTCTGCGCCTTCTCGTCTGCGTGTCGAGCATCGCTCTGCTCTGCTTTGCAGCCACGCTTCCGCTCACCTGGCCACAGCAGGTTGTTCTCGGCCTGCTCACGGTCCTGTTTGTCATCTGGCTGGACCGCAGCTCCAACTCTTCGATCATTACGCTGACGCTGATGTTGGTCTCCGTCTTCTCCACCTTCCGCTACGGCTTCTGGAGACTCGCCACCACGGTCGGTTTCTTCCGCGATCCCGGCTCGAGCTGGAACGACCTCGACGCCTTCTTTGTCGGCCTGCTACTCGTGGCTGAGACCTACGCGGCCTCCGTCCTGGTCCTCGGCTACTTTCAAACGCTGTGGCCCTTGCGCCGGGCGCCTGCGCCGCTGCCGGACGATCCGGCCCAGTGGCCTGCCGTTGACCTGCTCATCACCACGTACAATGAGCCGCTCAGCGTCGTCCGGAGCACGGCGCTGGCCGCGATGAACATCGACTGGCCCATCGGCAAGCTCAACATCTATATCCTCGACGACGGACGCCGCGACGAGTTTCGCAAATTCGCCGAAGAGACCGGCATTGGCTACATAACGCGCGACGACAACCTGCACGCCAAGGCAGGCAACATCAACCACGCGCTCGCCCGCATCGACTCGCCCTTTGTCGCCATCTTCGACTGCGACCACATTCCCACGCGCAGCTTCCTGCAGCTTTCGATGGGCTGGTTTCTGCGCGACGAAAAACTTGGGATGCTGCAAACACCGCAGCACTACTATTCGCCGGACCCCTTCGAGCGCAACCTCGGACAGTTCCGCAAAGTGCCCAACGAAGGTGAACTCTTTTACGGCGTGGTGCAGGACGGCAACGATTTCTGGAACGCGGCTTTCTTCTGCGGCTCCTGTGCCGTCATCCGCCGCACGGCGCTCGATCGGGTGGGCGGCATGGCGGTCGAGACCGTCACCGAAGACGCCCACACCTCGCTGCGGATGCAGATGCGCGGCTGGAACAGCGCCTACATCAACATTCCGCAGGCTGCGGGCCTGGCTCCGGAGCGGCTCAGCGGACATGTCCGCCAGCGCATCCGGTGGGCGCGCGGCATGGTCCAGGTGCTCCGCACGGACAACCCGTTTTTCTCACCCGGCCTCACCACGGCGCAGCGCCTCTGCTACTTCAACGCGATGTCGCACTTTCTCTACGCACTGCCGCGGCTCATCTTTCTTACCGCGCCGCTCATCTACCTTATCTTCGGGCGCGTCAATATTCCGGGCTACTGGGCCGCGATTCTCGCTTACGCGCTCCCGCACCTCGTGCTCTCCAACCTGACCAACTCACGCATTCAGGGCCAGCACCGGCACTCGTTCTGGAACGAGATCTACGAGACGGTGCTTGCGCCATATATTTTGTTGCCCACGCTGTTCGCGCTCATCAGCCCAAAGCTCGGGCGCTTCAATGTCACGGCCAAGGGCGGAACCATCCCGCGCCGCTTCTTCGACGCGCGCATTGCCGCACCTTTCCTGCTGCTGCTTGCGTTCAACGCGATTGGGATTCTCTGCGCCATTCCGCGCTTCTGGCAGTTCCCGGCGTCGAGCGGACATTGGGCGCTCACCTTGCTTGCGAGCATGTACGACGGCCACCATCCTGGCACGATCGTGATGAACCTTGCCTGGGCATGCTTCAACGTGGTTCTGCTGGGCGTGGCCACGGCCGCTGCGTGGGAGGGCCGCCAGCGCCGTCAGAGCGTCCGCATTGCCGTGAATCTTCCGGCAGAAGTCAGGCTGCCGAACGGCAGCTCCGTTCACGGCGTTACGTCCGATCTGTCGATGGGCGGCGTCATGGTCCGCATGGAGCACAAAGCCGCCGTGTCCTCAGGCAATGAGATCCGGGTCACTCTTCCGGTGCTCAATGGAAGCGCAGAGTTTCCCGCGACCGTCGTCGGTGTCGATGGCGATCTTTTGCGCGCGAAGTTCGCTCCGCTTGGCCTGCGGGAGGAAGAGGCACTCACGCTTGCGCTCTACTCCCGCGCCGACACCTGGCTCGGCTGGGGAGAGTCGCGCGAGTCCGACCGCCCGCTCAGAAGTCTTGCGCGTATCTTCCGGCTTTCGCTTCGCGGCTTAACGCAGACGATGGGCGCGCTCATTTCGAGAACGCCGAAATCCCGTTTTGCGGCCAATCTGGTGATGCTGCTTTTTCTTGGCATGATCGCGTCCGCTCCAGGCCATACGCAAACCCCGCCACAGGCAGGCGCGGCTCCGGGCACATTCGATCGCACTGTCTCGTTCACTGACCTCGGCGTACCCGGCGCGATTGTGCTTCATGGCGCGGACGCGCATCGCACGGTTCACTTCTCCCTGCCTCCAACCGAGATCGTCAAGACGGCAACGCTGAAGCTGCATTACCACTTCTCGCCCGGCCTCGTTCCTGTGATCAGTCACCTTAACGTCAGCCTGAATGGAACGCTGGTTTCTACGTTGACGGTTGCCCCGGCTCCGGCTGTCACCGAACAGCGTGTTGATGTTCCGCTCGCAAGCTCGACGGGCGACAGCGCGGCCGATGCGCTTCGCACAGAGGCCAGCCCGCTGCTCGAAGCCGCCGTCACTCTGCCCGCTGAGCTTCTCTCGCGCGACAACGATCTCACGTTCGAGTTCATTGGCCACTACAAGGCGAACTGCGAAGACCCAGCCAGCTCGACCCTTTGGAGCCACGTCGATGCAGGCTCCTCGTTCGAGTTTTCCGGCACGCTTCAGCCGCTCCAGAACGACCTTCGGCTGTTGCCGCTTCCGTTCTACGATGCATCTGCCGACCTGCACCCATCGATTCCCATTGTCTTCCTCAGTCAACCCTCGCCGCAGGCGTTGCAGGCTGCGGGCATCGTCGCCTCGTGGTTCGGCATTCTCGGTGAAACGCGGCCTATCCTCTTTCCTGTAACTATCGGCACGATTCCAGCGGGCAACGCCATCGTGCTCAGCGACAGTACCGCCGCGCTTCCTCCTGCTTTGCAATCTTCCGGCGGCACTGGTCCGGCGATTGCCATGCGGACCAACCCTTCCGATCCTTACGGCAAAATCCTGCTGCTCACGGGCGGCAGTTCCGGCGAACTCCTTACAGCCGCGCGCTCTCTTGCCTTGCAGCGGGACTTGTTGCAGGGCGAGCAGGTCACGATCGCGTCGCTTAAGATGCCCGCGGCGCGCCAGCCTGATGATGCTCCCCGATGGCTTCGCACGGATAAGGTCATTCCGATGGGCGATCTTGCGCAGCCTGCCGATCTCGAGAGCGATGGCACAAGCCCTGTCATGCTCTATATGCGGCTGCCGCCTGACCTTTACTACGGCACGACGCAGAACCTTGGGCTGCATCTTCGCTATCGGTACAACGCTGTGCCGCTCGGCGAGGGCAGCACGCTCCAGGTCAGCATGAACGGCAACTTTGCCAGCGCCACGCCTTTGCCGCGCGCGGGAAAGGCAGCGGAACAGCCCGAGGCCCTCGTCCCTGTGCCCGTCTCCGATATGCGCCCCTTCTCGAACACGCTGCGGATGAAGTTTGCCTTTCACGCGGCAGAGAGCACGCGCTGCGAGGACTCTGCCCCGCCTGCTCTCGAAGGGGCGATCCTCAAGGACTCGTGGCTCGATCTGCGCGGCATTCCGCACTGGGCAGTGCTTCCCAATCTTGAAATCTTCGCTAACGCGGGCTACCCCTTCACCCGCAAAGCGGACCTTGCCGATACCGCCGTTGTGCTGCCCGACACGCCTACTCCGGAGGAGATCGGTCTGTACCTCGCGCTGATGGGGCACTTCGGCGCGCAGACCGGCTATCCTGTGCTGAACGTCACCGTGACCAACGCGGGCGGCATGATACCTGGAGCCAAAGACTATCTTGTCCTCGGAACGGTGGACGATCAGGCTGCCATCTCCCGGCTCAATCCGTCGCTGCCGATTATGGTCGATGGCAGCGGGCTTCACATTCAGGACACTCAGGGCTTCTTTACTCAGTTCCAACATGCCTGGTGGAAGGTCCGCAGCTCCGACCGCGTGCAGTCCGGGCAGCTTGAGACCTCGGGCGGTCTGCCCGATGCGCTCATCGAGGCCACCCAGTGGCCAGGCCACTCCGGCCGCTCCGCTGTGCTCATTGTGCTGCGCGACCCGTCAGAGGTCCCGGAGTTCCTTACTTCATTTTTCAATTCAGCGCAGTCCTCCGATATTTCGCAGACGGTCAGCGTGCTGCGCGGTACGCGCTTTGCCTCCTATCGCATCGGCAACGTCGTCTATGGTGTAGGTTCGCTCTCCATCTGGGTGCGGCTCAACATCTTCTTTGCCAGATACCCCTGGGTCATGGCTGCCGTCATCGCACTCTGCTGCATCTTGCTCGCAATTCTCGCCCGCGCGGTGCTGCGCCGCCGCGCCCGCATCCGCCTCGATGCGGGAGGCAAAGGCTGAGATGCGAGGGCATGAATTGCCGTTCATTCCTGGCAAATCCCCTTGCGTTTCATTAGAGTTACGACATCGGACATTTCCGATGCGAGGCCTGAACTGAAACGCAGAACGGTGACAGCGGGAGGCGACACGAAGCGGATCGCAAGCGAGACGGAGACTTCGTTATCCGGCCAGGGAAACGAAAAGTACCAGCGGATTCTTGACGCGGCGATTGAGGTGATTGCCGAGAACGGATATTTCAACTCGCCGGTAAGCGCCATTGCCAGGCGCGCCGGAGTGGCCGATGGCACGATCTATCTCTACTTCAAAAGCAAGGACGATGTGCTGCGGACGGCAATCGACTCGACGTTCCAGCGCTTTTACAACATTGTCGAGGAGCGGTTCAGGACGTTGACCGATCCGCGTGAGCAACTGGAGTTTATTGCTGAGGTGCATCTCTCGAGCCATGCCGTCAATCGCAGCATGGCCGTGCTGATGGCGACGGAGATGCGGCAGAGCGCGAAGTTCATCGCCGAGTTTTCGCACCACCATCTGGTGAAGTACATTCAGGTGGTCAGGGAGGTGGTTCGGCGTGGGCAGCACGAGGGGTTCTTCCGGCAGGATGTCTCCGACGGCGTAGTGGCGCATTGCATGTTCGGGGCGATCGATGAGCTTCTGAGTTCAGCCGTGTTTACCGGCCGCGTTTATGATCCGAAGACAACAGCAGCGCAGGTAATAGACATTCTGATGCGCGGAATCGGGCAGGAAGGGAAGTAAGGGTCGCCGCAACGGCGAGAAGGGTTGAAGCCAGCATGTTCGATCTGAAGACGATGAACGATGTCCTTGTCCGCGTAACTGGCCGGGGCAATCGGGCGGTGATGTCGTGGCAGGATGCAGCGGGCGAGTGGAAGCCCATCACCTCGTCTGAGCTGTATGGCCGGGTGCGCGCGCTGGCGGACGTGTTCGAGGGATGGGGTGTGAAGAAGGGCGACCGCGTGGCGCTGGTCTCGGAGAACCGGTGGGAGTGGCCGGTGGTGGATTTTGCCGTGCTGGCGATGGGCGCGGTGGACGTGCCGCTGTATCCGACGCTGACGCCGGAGCAGATGGGATATATGCTGCGCGACTCGGGTGCGAAGGCTGTCGTGGTCTCGTCGAAAGAGTTGTACGAGAAGGTCGTGGCCGCGGGCGAATTGCCGGAACTGGAGCATGTGGTGGTGATGGATGCCGGAGAGTTTTCCGGCGCGGAGAGTTTTGCCGCTCTGATGACTGACGCGGGCGGCAAGCAGCAGCCGGACGAGCAGTTCGATGCAATGGCGAAGATGGCGCGCCCCGATGATTTGGCGACGATCATCTACACGTCGGGAACGACGGGCGAGCCGAAGGGCGTGATGCTGACGCATGGCAACCTGGCCAGCAACATCAACGTGACGACCGATCCGCTGGGGTTCGACGCGACAGACAGTTGCATCTCGTTTCTTCCGCTCTCGCATGTGACGGCCCGGCACCTGGACTACGCGCTGATGTGCTACGGAACGCGGCTGGCGTACTGCCCGAAGTTCGACCTGCTGCCTGCGGCGATGAAGGTGATCAGGCCGACGATCTTTGTTGCTGTACCGCGTGTCTACGAGAAGATTCGGCAGGCGGTCGAGGCGAAGTCGGCTGCGTCGCCGGTGAAGTCGCGGATGTTGAGCTGGGCGCTGGCGACCGGAAAGAAGCACCGCGCCGAGACGCTGGCAGGGAAGGCCCCTTTGGGACTCGGCGTGAAGCTCGCGGGCAAGCTGGTGTTCTCGAAGATACGAGAGGCATTCGGCGGGCGCGTGAATGTCTTCATTTCGGGCGGCGCTCCGCTGGGCATGGACACGGCAGGGTGGTTTGCCGATGCGGGCATTCGGATATTTGAAGGCTATGGACTGACGGAGACTTCGCCGGTGATCGCGCTGAACTATCCGGAGGCGCACAGGATTGGCACAGTGGGAAGGGCGATGCCGAACGTCGAGTGCCGGTTTGCGGAGGATGGCGAGCTGGAGGTCAAAGGGCCTTCGGTGTTTACCGGCTATTGGAAGAAGCCGGAGGCGACGGCGGAGGTGTTTACTGCGGACGGCTGGTTCAAGACGGGCGACATCGGCCATGTGGATGCCGACGGGTTCATCTCGATTACGGACCGAAAGAAGGAACTGCTGAAGACGAGCGGAGGCAAGATGATTGCTCCGCAGCCGATTGAGAATAAGTTGAAGGCCAACGTGCTGGTCGGGCAGGCGGCGCTTGTGGGAGACAAACACAAGTTTCTGTGCGTGCTGATCTCGCCGAACTTCGCCGCGCTGGAAGGTTGGGCCAAGGCGCATGGCGTGACTGCTGCCGATCACGCAGTTCTGGTAAAAGACGCGCGCGTCGTCAAGGTCTACCAGGAGATTGTGGACAAGGTGAACGCCGGCCTGGCGCACTTTGAGTCGATCAAGCGGCTACAGTTGGTGCCCGATGAATGGTCCGTGGAAGACGGGACGCTGACGCCGAGCATGAAGCTGAAGCGGCGTGTGGTGGAGACACGATACGCAAGCGAGATTCGTGAGCTTTACGCCGATGAGGCGACTGCCGCCAGAGGCTGATGAGGCTACGGAAAGGATCCGTCTGGTAGCTTCTGTAGAAAGACCCCGGGCTAAAGCCCCTCGAATTTGCCGGGATTTTAGCAGGGCTAAAGCCCTGCGCTCCCGCCGAAAGACACGTAGATCGAGTTTTTCCGCAGGCTATAAAGTCGCGCCCCTTCAAAACAGAGACTTTTTCGGAGTCTCCCTAAAACTTATAGTTTGGTGCGACCCAAGAGAAACGCGGATTCCCTTCGGGGATGACAACAAAGGGAATGACAACGAATCCCGATTCGGAGGATGAGGTCGCGAGGACTATATCTTCAGGGAAAAATGCTAGTCGGAGTGCTCGTCTTCTGCGGCGGTCGGGATGGGGTGCGGGGTCAGATCGACCTCGGCGGCCTGGGCGGTGCGGGCCAGATTCAGGTGCTGCTCCATGGCGTGGCGGGCCTGGGTGGGGTTGTGCGAGCGGATGGCACGGTAGATCTCGCGGTGCATCTCGGCAGACTCCTTGAGGTCCTGGGCGTTGTGGACGGTCTTCGAGCGGTAGTCGTAGAGATTGGCGGTGATGGTCTCCATGAGCGCGGCAAGGATGGGGTTGCCGGCGGCGCGGGCGACGGTGCGGTGGAAGCGCACGTCGTGGATGAGGTACTCGCGCGGATCGGTGAGCGCGGCGTACATCTCGGCGACCTCTTCGGCGAGTTCGGCAATGTGCTCGCCTGTGGCGCGTTCGGCGGCGAGGGCAGCGACGTTGGATTCGAGCACGAGACGGGCCTCGAACATCTGCCAGGGTAGGAAGCCGTGAAGCGCACCTAGGACCGAGAGAGAACTGGAGTCGAGCGCGGGCGGGCCGCTGGAGACGAACGTGCCTGCGCCGTGGCGGCTCTTGAGCACTCCCATCGCCGAAAGGAAGCCGATGCCCGCGCGCAGGCTGGAGCGGCTGATCTTGAGCTGGCGGGCGAGGTCGCGCTCGGGCGGAAGGCGGTCGCCGGGCTTCACCTCGCCGCGCGCGATGAGGGAGCGGACGTACTCGACGACCTGCATGGTGAGCTGACTGTGGCTGGTGGTGTCGTCGTGGATGTCTTTGTGTGTCTCTTTAGCGTCCTTTTTCACGCTGGACAATGCTCCTTGCTCCTAAGAAAAGGTCTGATATAAGTCTGCGAAGATTCCCTCAGGGGCTAAAGCCTCGTTGGATCGAGCGGTTTACGGCGCGATTGAAGTCGCGCCCCTTCAAAGACCGGACTTACAGAGCTTCCCTAAGTGAAAGAAGAGTAACACGGTGAACGGTTATGCGGCCTCGGGTGCTGCCTGCGGCGCGCCGAGCCGGGGCACGAGCACCTGGAAGATGGCGAGCGAGATAACGTAGGCGAATGCAGCCAGCGTGAAGATGATGAGCGGGTGCAGCGAGAAGAAGTGGGAGACGAGCCAGGTAAAGAAGGCCCCGCCTGCCGCTCCCGCCGCTCCGCCAAGGCCGACGACGGTGCTGACGCTGGTGGAGGGGAACATGTCCGTCGGCGTGGCAAAGATGTTGGCGGACCAGCCCTGGTGCGCGGCGGTGGCCAGGCAGAAGAGCGCGATGGCAGGCCAGGCATTGTTCGGGAAGAGCGTGTGCATGTGCGGGACGAGCATGATGGGCAGCACGCAGAGCGAGGTGACGAGCAGGGCGAATTTCCGGCCCGCGTTGACCGTCGAGCCATGCTTCATGCGGAAGCCGGAGAGCCATCCGCCTGCGATGGAACCGACCGTTGCGGCGGTGTAGATGATGATGAGCGGATACTTCGCCTGATCGAGGCCCATGCCGTACTTGTCGTTGAGGAACTTGGGTAGATAGAAGAGATAGAACCACCAGATGGGGTCGGTGAAGCCTTTGGCGATGCAGAAGGCCCAGAAGCCGCGATGGCGGACAAGGACTGAATAGACGGGCTTGTCTTTGGTGACGGGTTCGAGCGCGGCCTGCGTAAGGGTCGCGCCGCGACGCAGCCGGTTATAGGGGAAGAGAAGCCAGATGACGCACCAGATGAGCCCCATCGACCCGGTGCAGATGAAGGCGGCGTGCCATCCCCATTTGGCGGTGACGGCGGCGATCAGGATGGGCGCGATGAAGAACGAGGCGTTGGTGCCTGAGTTGAAGAGGCCGTTGGCCAGCGCGCGCTCGTCAGAGGGGAACCACTCGGTGACGGCCTTGATGGCGGCGGGGAAGTTGCCGGATTCGCCGAGACCGAGGAAGACACGTGCGATGCAGAACCCGATGACGCTGGCGACGAGAGAGTGGCTGATGGAGGCGCATCCCCAGATGAGGATGGCGAGGGCGTAGCCGGTTTTGGTGCCGAGCTTGTCGATGACGCGGCCGGCGAAGAGGAAGCCGATGGCGTAGGCGATCTGGAAACAGATGACGATGCGGCCGTAGTTGAGGTCGTAGCCGACCTGATGCGCGGCATCAAGGCCGGGGATCCAGCCCATGAAGGGCAGGTGCAGCAGCGGCTCGATGAGCGAAAGGACCGAGCGGTCCATGTAGTTGATCGTCGTGGCAAGGAAGAGCAGGAAGCAGACGAACCAGCGGATATTGGACTTCCCGGGGGCCGTGGCGGTGAAGCCCTGGTCAGACAGACTGGCGGTATTGGTTGGCATGAAGCGGATACTCCGTGTGCGAAATCTGGTCTGACCAGCGGTGCGCCGGTCCGTGAAGGCTGACGTGCTGGTGAATTGGTATCGAGGATGAGGATAGCCGTTGTTGATGTAGGTATGTCAAGCAGGAACGGCCCAAGGACAGATTCGTCCGCAGAATGAGAGACGGGTATCTTCGGCTGAAGTGGTCCTACGAAATAGTTTCAGCGAGGGATAGCGATGCGGTTTCTGGGAGTTGCGCTGTTGCTGGCCGCCGGAGTAGCCGGTGCGCAGACGAAGACGATCACGGTTGGGGCGAAGGGCGCGGACTTCACGACCATCCAGGCGGCAGTGAACGCGGCCCCGGAGACGCGGGTGTATCTGGCTGGAAGCGATGGGTGGAATCCGGAGACGGTGAAGTAGCTGCGAGGCAGCTATAAGGCAAAGCGCGTCCGCGGCACATAGATACAGAAAGACCCCGGGGCTAAAGTCCCTTGGTTTCGCTGGCTTTTTCGCAGGGCTAAAGCCCTGTGCTCCCACCGAAAAGCACAAATGTTGAGTTTTCCGGTGGCGGTTCGGTAGCGTGCCCGCGTAGCTGAGGAAGGGAGTAAATCCCACCCATGCCGCGATGAGACTGCGGCATGGATGGGGCACCCGGTCGGTGGTGGTTGGTTGGAAGAAGAACACACCCAGTTAGCTGGGGGTGTTGAGGACCAGCACGGTGGCGATTGGGTCGAGGGCTTTTGCGGGTAGCGCGATGTCCAGACCTTCTCCGTTGGGTGTGATCTTTAACTGCTTGTGGGTCTTGTCGGCGAGCAGGTAGGCTCCGGTGACTTTGCGCGGCAGCTTGTCGAGGTGGAAGGTGCCGTTCGTTGGCCAGGCGAAGATCTCGATGTAGATCTTGTTGGAGCCGGTGGTGGAGCGCCAGTTCCAGGTTGGGGTGAACTTGAAGTTGCCGCGCTTGTCCTTCTCGGTGGTGCTGAAGGTGCCGGTGGGCACGTCGAAGAGTGTGGCTTTGGTGCCGTAGATGGCTTCGCCGTTGACGTCGAGCCACTGGCCCATCTGGTGGAGACGCTCGACCTCGGGCGCGGGCACGATGCCGTGGGAGTCGGGGCCGATGTTGAGCAGATAGTTGCCGCCCTTGCTGGCGATGTCGATGAGGTTGCGCAGCAGGGTCTCGGTGGACTTGAAGTTGGTGTCCCAGGATTTATAGCCCCAGGTGTTGTTGATCGTCATACAGGATTCCCAGTCGCGTCCGGGGAAGCCCTGCGCGGGGATGTACTGCTCGGGTGTCTCGGTGTCGCCCTTGTAGCCGCCGCCGAGGCGGTTATTCCAGATGAGGTTGGGGTACTTGTTGAGCACTTTGACGATCTCGGCTGCGCGCTCGGGCGTCATCTCCTTTGGCGTGTCGAACCAGACGACGACGGGGAAGTCGCCGTAGTTGTTGAGCAGCTCTTCAATCTGCGGGATGGCTTTCTTGTGGAGATAGTCGTCGAAGCTGCCGTCCTGGGCCTTGTCCCAGTGGCCGGTCTTGGGGTCATGGGTGCCTTTGACGGCAGCCGCTCCGCCGGGATAGGTCCAGTCCTGCGCCTGCGAGTAGTAGAAGCCGAGCTTCATGTCCTGCTTGCGGCATTCTTCGGCGAGTTCGCGGAGCGGGTCGCGGTGGAAGGGCGTGGCATCGACGATGTTGAAGGGGTTCGCTTTCGAGTCGAACATAGCGAAGCCGTCGTGATGCTTGGCTGTGATGACGATGTACTTCATGCCCGCGGATTTGGCAAGGGCGACGATGTCGTGTGCGCTGAAGCCGGTGGGATTGAACTGCGAGGCGAGCGCCTTGTACTGCGCGACGGGGATGGAGGCGTCGTTCATGATCCACTCGCCGATGTGCTGGTAACGCTGGCCGTTCCAGGTGCCTGCGGGGATGGAGTAGAGGCCCCAGTGGATGAACATGCCGAAGCGTGCGTCGCGCCACCAGGCCATGCGCGCGTCGCGCTGAGCGGCGGTCTCGGTGTCCTGAATGGAGGGGACGGGGTGTGCGGGTGGCGGTGCGGGCTGCTGCCCGAAGCAGAGCGCAGACATGCTGGCGAGAAGTGCGGCGGAGAGAAAAGTTCGTTTCACGGACATTCCTTGGGTTAAAGTGACGGCGGATTGATTGTATGTGAAAAATATATGTCGTAGGTGAAAAATGTATAGGATCCACCGCTTGCCCCCTGCCCGGATGGCCGGAGCAGCGCTGGGCACGCGGTATCATCGCTCGTGTGGGCGATGATATTCAGGCGATGATCGAGCGGCTGCGCGCTGGCGACGTGAGGGCGCTGGCGCGTGCGGTTTCGATGATTGAGGACGGCTTGCCCGGCGCGGCGACGTTGCTGGCCGCTTGCCGCGAGGTTTCGCGGAAGGCGCTGCGGGTTGGGGTGACGGGGCCTCCGGGAGCAGGGAAGAGCACGCTGGTGGACCAGATGGTTAGGCTGCTGCGAGCGGAGGGGAAGACGGTGGGTGTGGTTGCGGTCGATCCTTCGAGTCCATTTACAGGCGGCGCACTGCTGGGCGACCGGATACGGATGCAAGGATTTGCGGGAGACGACGGCGTCTTCATTCGCAGCATGGCTTCGCGCAGGGCGATGGGTGGGGTGGCGCACGCGGCTGCGAATGTTTGTAGCGTGATGGGGGCAGCGGGGCGCGACGTCATTTTGATTGAAACCGTCGGCGTGGGTCAGGATGAGGTCGAAATTGTGGGATTGGCGGACGTGACGGTGGTGGTGCTCGCGCCCGGCATGGGCGATGAGGTGCAGAGCTTGAAGGCTGGGTTGATGGAGGCGGCGGATGTCTTCGCGGTGAATAAGAGCGATCGTGGGGGTGCAGAGGCGGTAGAGGCGGAGATCGTTGCCATGCAAGGGCTGGCGGCGCATGGGGAGTGGGTGCCTCCCGTGGTGCGGACGGTCGCAACAACGGGCGAAGGCGTGGCGGAGTTGATGGCCGCGGTGCGGCGGTGTGCAGAGCAGAGAGGGAACCGCAGGTCCTTCGACTTCGGCGGCAAAAGCGCCGCCTTCGCTCAGGATGACAATTCTGTGAGTGAGCGAGGTGCGGCGGAGGTGATGGCGGCTGTGCGGCTCCACGCGGAACAAAAGCCTGCGCACCGACGTGTCAGTGCGGGGATGAAGCTCGACCATCTTGGCGTGGCGGTGCTGAGTATCGAGGCTGCGCGGGGGTTCTATGAGGCGCTTGGGCTTGCGGTGACGTATGAGGAGACCGTCGAGTATGAGAAGGTGAAGACCGCGATGCTGCCGTTGGGCGAAACGCGCATTGAGCTACTTGAGGCGACAACGGCTGACTCTGTGATTGGGCGGTTCGTCGAAAAGCGCGGCGAGGGACTGCATCATATTGCGGTGCGGGTGCCGAGCGTGGACGAGATGTTCGGGCGGCTGAAGGCTGGGGGCGTTCGACTGGCGAGCGATGCGGTGCGCGTGGGCGCTGGTGGCCACAGGTATTTTTTTGTGCATCCGGCGAGCACTGGCGGCGTATTGCTGGAGATTGTGGGCGAGGGCGAGGTCGGATGAGATTTTTGCTGATGCACACGGCAGGCGCGGAGGGCAGTGTGGCCCTGGCTTCGGAGGCAGGTGTGGTCGCGTCCGAGATATTGCCGGGGAGGAGTTCTTCGGAGCACCTGGTGTCTGCGGTGCGGCGGTTGATGGAAGCCGCTGGATGGACGCTGCGCGATCTGACGGCGGTAGTCGCCGTGCATGGACCGGGATCGTTCACTGGAGTGCGGGTCGGTCTGAGCGCGGCGAAGGGGTTGTGCGAGGCGGGCGGCGTTCCGCTGATTGTTGTCTCGCGGCTCGAACTGCTGGCGGCTGAGACGGGTTACGCTGCGCTCGATGCCGGTCGTGGAGAGTTCTACTTCGGCGAGTATGCTGACCAGCGCAAGGCGTGCGAGACATTGGTGTCGCTGGATGATCTGCGAGCGGCGGTCGGGAGCGACGAAGTCACTGTGTGCGAGTTGAAAGCCGCGGAGGCGCTGGCTGGGTTGCGGGTGAGGGTGATTGCCGAACCGCTGGCAGAGGCGACGCTTCCATTTGCCTTGCAGCGGGCGCGAGTTGGAGAGTTTGACGACGTTGCCGCAACAGATGCGAATTATCTGCGCCGGACCGACCTGGAGATTCTGGCCAAAGCAAAGATGGAAGGTCAGACCCGGTGAGTCATCAGGTGCGTGCGGCGACTGCTGATGATTTACCGGAGATCGTTGCGCTGGAGCGTTCGCTGGTGGAGGCCCCACACTGGGCGGAGCGCGACTATGCGGAGATTGCGGCCGGTGTCGGAATCCGGCGGTGCTTGTTTGTCGTTGAGGCCGTGGGTGGACTGGCTGGCTTTGCGGTGGGCAAGGTCGTTGCGGATATTGGCGAGTTGGAAAGTGTTGCCGTTCGAGCGAGGTCGCGGCGATTGGGTGTGGGCCGGGCGCTCTGCGCGGCTGTCATCGAGTGGTGCCGGAAACAGGGCGCATCTGCGGTGGAACTGGAGGTCAGGGCGGCGAGCGTGGGGGCGCTGGCGCTCTATCAATCACTGGAGTTCAAGCGCGTGGGGCTCAGGCGGCGATATTACCGGGAGCCCGAGGACGATGCCGTGCTGATGCGCCTGGATGAGCATGCACCGGGCCTGTAGGGACGGCGTGATTCTCCCCTAAACTTTTACGGACCTTTCCGAATAGCGGGACAGAAAGGACAAAATCCTTGGGACCGGGTATTTGTTGGAACATTGATTAACGGTTGTTTATACGATTTGTTTTTAGTTTCAGTGTTTTATTTTTATAAATCGGCAAAACTTTCTTGACGTGCATTCCGGCCACGGAAGATGCTCTTTTCTTCGAGGAGACGCATATGCTTTGGTCACGAATCTTTCGTAAGCTGCTTCTTTGCCTGCTTGTGCTGGGTTTGACAACAACGGCTTTAGAGGCTCAGGTCTCGCGCGGAACGTTGAGCGGGCTGGTCACGGATGCCGATGGCGCTGTCGTTTCGGCTGCGCACCTGACGGCGACTGACACCGCGACTGGGGCTAATTACTCGGCGGTATCGAGCAGCGATGGACAATACACGATTCCATTTCTGGCACCAGGAACCTACCGCGTGACGGCGGCGGCTGCGGGTTTCAAGAGCACGGTGCATGAGAACGTACTGGTTTCGGCGAACGAGCACGTCCGTGTCGATATGACGATGGCCGTGGGCACACGCACGGAGACGGTGACGGTCTCGGCCGACAACACGATGCTGGACACTTCGACTGCATCGACCGGGCAGGTGCTCGACCAGGAAGACATTGAGAACATGCCGGTGAACGGCAGGACGCCGATGATTCTGGCGCAACTGGCGTATGGGGCGCTCTCGACGGGCAACCCGCAGTTCAATCATCCGTTCGACAACAGCGGACCGTCGAGCATTTCGCTGGGCGGGGGAGCGTCGAAGAAGAACGAGATTCTGATTGACGGCTCGCCGGATGGCGGGGCCGATGGCACGCTGGCCTTCAGTCCGCCGATGGATGCGATGCAGGAGGTGAAGGTCGAGACGTTTCAGGCAGACGCAGCGTATGGGCACACGAGCGGCGGGACGATTAACCACGTGACGCGCTCGGGGACGAACGAGTATCACGGATCGCTGTATGAGTTTCTTCAGGTGTCGGCCCTGAATGACACGCCTTACTTCAATAAGCATGTGGCGGGAACGCCGAAGAGGAAGTCGGTGACTCGGTTCAATCAGTGGGGCGGAACGATCGGGATGCCGCTCTCGATTCCGCATGTGTACGACGCGCGGAACAAACTGTTTCTGTTCTTTGCGTATGAAGGCATCTCAGACAATACACCTTCGCCGAGCATCCTGACGGTGCCGACGGATGCGGAGCGCAAAGGCGATTTCTCCGCGTTACTGCCGCTGGGCTATGTCATCTACGACCCGGCGACCGGCGTGAAGGGCAGTAACGGCCGCATACAGCGCAAGGCGTTTCCGGGCAACATCATTCCGCAGCAGCGTCTGAATCAGGTAGGCGTGAACCTGGCGAGCTACTTTGCCGAACCGAACATCCCGGCGGCCAAGCCGGACGGTGAATCGAACTATTTCTATCCGGGCAACAGCACGGACAAGTTCGACAGCGAGATGGGCCGCATCGATGCAAACATCAGCGAAAGGGACAAGGCCTACTTTGCGTTCCGGCACAACGACCGCTACCACCAGGCCAACAACGCCTTCAACAACATTGCGACCGGCAGCGTGCTGATTCAGCCGAACTGGGGAGCGACGCTCGACGAAATTCATATGTTCAGCGCGAATACGATCTGGGAGAACCGGTTCAACTGGTCCCGCAACACGGAGTCGCGTCCGCTGGCGGTGAACTTCGATTTCTCGAAGCTCGGATTTCCTCCGGCGCTGGCGGCTGCTTCGACGGCGCCGGGCTTCCCGGTAACGAGCGGAACGAAGTTTGTGGACTTCGGCTACTCGAAGGGCGACTACATTCCCTATGACAGCTTTCAGTACTTCAGCATGGTGAGCCACACGCTGGGCAAGCACAGCTTGTCGTTTGGCACGGACCTGCGGCTGAACAAGGAATACAGCTTCCGCTATGGCAACTCGTCAGGGCTGTACCAGTTCGGCCTGAATAAGGGACAGGGCTGGACGAATGGACCATTCGACAACTCCGGAGCGGCGACGATTGGGCAGGAGTTCGCTTCGATGCTGCTGGGTTTGCCCACGGCGGGGAGCTTCGACATCAATGGCAAGCAGATCTCACAGGCCAAGTACTATGCGTTCTTCGTGCAGGACAACTACCGGATGCTGAAGAACCTGACGCTGAATCTTGGGCTGAGGTACGAGCGCGACCTGCCGACGACGGAGCGGAACAACGAAGGAGTCATCGGGTTTGATGCTGCGGCGACCAATCCAATCAACGCGCAGGCGCAGGCCAACTTTGCGGCCAATCCGGTCTCCGGGGTCAACTTTCCTTCGACTCTGACCGGAGGGCTGGTCTTTGCGAGCGCGAGTCAGCGGGCGATGTATCAGACGACGGCGACGAACTTCAGCCCGCGCATCGGGTTTGCGTATAGCCCGTTTGCGACGATGTCGATTCGCGGCGGCTTCGGAATCTTCAATAACAGCGTGGGCCGAACGGACCCGATTGCAACGGGATTCAACCAGACGACACAGTTGCAGGCTTCGCTCGATGGATACCTTACCCCGAACGGCAAGCTCTCCGATCCGTTTCCGACGGGACTTGTTCTACCGACAGGGAGTTCGCTTGGACTGGCGACAAACCTGGGTCAAGGAGTGAGTTTCTATCCCCACAGGGTCTTGAACGACTATGCGGAGCGTTGGGACCTGGACATTCAGCGGCAACTGCCCGCCGGCATCCTGTTTGAGATGGGATACGTGGGCGAGCATGGCGTGCATGTGGGCGTCAGCCGCAACATCAACTACATTCCGGCGCAATACCTGAATGTGGGGCAGTACCGCGACCCGGCGGTGTATGCGAACCTGACCGCAAACGTAGCCAACCCGTTCAGGGGCATTGCGAACTCTGCGATGAACGGATCGACGACGACGCGGCAGCAGTTGCTGCTGCCTTATCCTGAGTTCACTTCGGTGACAGCTTCGGGCTTTCCCGCGGGCAATTCACTCTTCCATGCGCTTGAGGCGCGGGTGGAGAAGCGGATGTCGGGCGGGGTGCGGTTCCTGGTGAACTACGAGTGGTCGAAGCGTCTGGAACGGGTGGCCTACCTGAACCCGCAGGATGCGGCCCCGGAGAAACGGATTGCGTCGGACGACCGGCCGCAGCACCTTGTTGCGTCGGGAACGTGGGAACTGCCATTCGGCGCCGGGAGACGGTACCGGGTTGGCGTTCCTGTTGCCGGATACCTGGCGAGCGGTTGGAACCTGACGAGCATCTTCACGTACCAGCCGCAGGGCGCTCCGTTGTCGTGGGGCGACATCATCTACAAAGGAGCAAGCCTGAATGATCTGCATGTGAATCCACATGCTCCAGACGGCGCGTTCGACGTGACGCAGTTTGACCGCGTGAGCGGCGACCAGCCGGTGGCGGGAACGCACATCCGCACGCTGCCGACGCAGGTTGCTCATGCGCGACAGGATGGCATCGTCGCGCTGGACATGTCGCTGATCAAAAACAACCGCATTACCGAAAAGGTCAACGCGCAGTTGCGGGCGGACTTCTTCAATGCGCTGAATCATCCGAGCTTCAGCGCGCCGAACCTGTCGCCGACCAGCTCCGCGTTTGGGACGATCACGTCGCAGGCGAATTTGCCGAGGACGATCCAGCTTGGATTGCGGGTAGCATTCTGATTTGCCCGGACCTTGACGCTGAGGTTCGGGTCTGAAACATCGCGGGCCGCCGGCTTTGCGGAGGCCCGCAACTCCTCTGAAATTAGACCCGGGATTTCCACTTTGCCAGGCTTGCGGGGGGTGTGTTAACGTTTTGGCCATCGTTGAGATGTCCGTCCGAACAATGGAGGTGCACTTGATGCAGACCGCCAGGTTTACGGAGCTTCCACAGCCCTCGTCGCTTCCCTCGATCCATCAACTGATGCAGGAGCACAGCCTGTACGACCGCAGGCTGGAGACGCTGCGCGCCAAAGTCTATCTGACCGACGCGGAGAAGATGGAAGAGGTCCGGCTCAAGAAGCTGAAGCTGAGTCTGAAGGACGAGATGGAGCGGCTCAGGCGTCTGGGGGCGCCGTTCCCGCAAAGCTGACGCGGAGGGGTGCGGTTGGTGGGGCCGCGCAGGGCCCGAGGGGAAGGTGTGTGCTTCGTCGGCTTGCATTTCGAGTAAGGCTTTGAGGCTTTATAATCGAGTACTTATGGTGCGAGATGGAATCTTTTACGCCTTGGGGCTTGGGGTGGTTGCGGCGGTGCTTTGGTATCTTCACATGCCCTCATTTCTGGTGGCACTGCCAATTCTGCTGGCCGCATTTTTCCTGTGGTTCTTTCGTGATCCTGAGCGGACTATTCCGCAGGGAGCAGGACAGATTGTTTCTCCCGGCGACGGCCTTGTCACAGAGGCCGAGTGGATTGAGACAACCTGCGGTAGCCGCCTGCGCATCAGCATCTTTTTGAATGTCTTCGACGTGCATGTAAATCGTTCCCCTGTAAGCGGTGTCGTGAAGGTGTGCGAATTCCGCAAGGGCGAGTTTATGAACGCCATGAAGCCGCAGTCGGTGCTCAACAATGAGCAGACGCTGGTGACGATCGACGCCGGCGGCTATGAGGTCAGCTTCAAACAGATTGCAGGTCTGCTGGCGCGGCGAATTGTGTGCAACCTGCAGGTTGGCGATCGCGTGGAGCGCGGCCAACGGATTGGCCTCATCAAATTCGGCTCGCGCGTGGATGTGCTTATCCCGGCCGAGGCCGAGTTGAAGGTGAAGACAGGTTCGCGCGTGCGTGGCGGATCTTCGGTACTTGCCGTCATCCAGACCGAACAGGCCAATCTGACCGGAGTCGCCTGATGGACGAAAGCACACTGGAAGAGATGGAGATGAGCGCCGAGTCGAGAAGGCATCAGCCGGGCCGCGGCATGTATGTGCTGCCGTCGTTGTTTACGGCGGGCAACATGGCCGCGGGCTACTATGCGATTACGCAGAGCGTGCAGGGCTCGCTGGCAGACACCTCGTACTTCGACCGCGCAGCTCTGGCTATCGGCATCGCGGTGCTGTTCGACGGGTTGGACGGCATTGTCGCCCGGGCAACCAACACGACGAGCGCCTTCGGCAAGGAGCTGGACTCGCTGGCCGATGTCATCACGTTCGGCGTCGCGCCGAGCCTGCTGGCATACATCTGGGGCTTCCGGATGATCCCGGCGCTCTCGAACGCCGCCCTTCGCGGCCAGATCGTGCATCTGGGCGTGTTTGTGTGTTTCATCTTCCTGATCTGCGGGGCAAGCCGGCTGGCGCGTTTCAACATCAGCATGGACCCGCAGCCGAGAAATCCGGGACGTCCGGGGAAGAAGTACTTCGTGGGAATGCCGATTCCTGCGGGCGCGGGCGTAATTGCTTCGGTCATTCATTTTCAACAGGGATCTCCGATCGACAATCCTTGGGTCGCGGTGGTGTGGATATGCCTGATTGGGTTCACCAGTTTTCTGATGGTGAGCAACTGGCGGTTCTGGAGCGCCAAGGAGATGACCTCGGGCAAGCGTCACCCGTTCCAACTGGTCGCGGTCATTGCGGTCTTCGGTGCGCTGATCGTGCTCTATCACCGCTACATGCTGATCATTCTGGCGATGGTGTATCTGGTTTCCGGCGTATTGGCCAGGCTGGCATATTCATGGAGCAGGAGCCGCAGGAGACACGCCGCAGAGACGCAGCCGGGACAGTAGGCTCGGAACAAGTCTCGCCGATGGGCAGCTTCAATCGCATAAGAGAAGAGAGTCATAGACATGACGAATGAAATATACCGAATTGGCATCGTCGGGGCGTCGTCGCTGACGGGTAAAGAGTTGAACGATGCTTTGGGAGAGTCGTTACTTGCCGACTCGGACGTCGTGCTGCTCGACGATGACGATACTGTCGGCCAGATGACCGCGACCGGCGACGAAGCCTCGTTCATTCAGCGACTGGAGCCATCGGCATTCGAGCGGCTGGACTTCGTCTTCTTCGCAGGCGATGCCGCGACAACGAAGAAGCACTGGCAGGACGCGCGTCGTGCAGGTGCAAGCATCGTAGACCTGACCTATGCACTCGATGGGAAGAAGGACGTTCTGGTACGGTCGCCGTGGGTAGCCGGAGCATTGGCAGACAAGGAAAAGACGCCGCATCAGGAGAAGAAGCCGGACCTGAACACGCACGCAGTCGTTGCGGCCCATCCGGCAGCGGTGATGATTGCGCTGACTGCAGCGCGCCTGCAGGGCAAGCTGTCACTGTCCGGCGTTGCGGCAATGGTCATGGAGCCTGCTTCCGAACATGGACGGCTTGCGATGGACGAGTTGCATCAGCAGACCGTCAACCTGCTCTCATTCCAGAGCTTGCCGCGCGAGCAATATGACGCTCAGGTGGCGTTCAACCTACTGCCGGAGCTGGGCGAAGCGGCAGCGGTAAAACTTGCTGCGACGGGAGAGCATATTCGGGAGCAGTACGCTGCCATGTCAGGCGGAGCACTGCCGCCGCTCGCGTTGCAGATGTCCCAGGCGCCGGTCTTCCACGGCTATGTTCTGTCTCTGTTGGTTGGCTTCGCCAACCCTGTAACGACGGAGCAGGTAAGCGCCGCGGTGGCCGGCGAGCACATCAGCGTCGTCGCACCCGGCCAGGATGCGCCAAGCAACCTGAGCGCAACGGGCAGGGACGATGTGCTGGTGCGCGTCAGCAAGGGCTCCGGCGGAGATGGCCCGGACACGCGGTTCTGGCTCTGGATGGCCGCCGATAACTTGAAGCTGACGGCGCTGAATGCGATTGCCTGCGCGGTTGAACTGCGACGGCTGCGCCCGCTGGGCAAAGTGCAGTAAAGCTATCGTGCAGATATGGCCAGATCAACGTAGTTGCGGCCAAAATAAAGGCGGTACCTGCTGCCGTCGGGAACAATTTGCAACGGGACCGGACGATGCAGCGCAGCGTCTCGCGTAGAAGCGACGGTAAAGAGATTGTGTCCGCCAATATCCATGACGAGGAATTGGTTGCCCTCGATAAACCCACAGCCATAGGCCCCGGACGCAAGGCGGCGTCCGCCGACTTCGACCGGTTCTTCCGTAATCAAGTAGGCTTGGTATTTCTGCTGCACCTCGCTTGAGTAACCTGAGCTGTCAACCAGCGCAACCAGCATGAAGCTGTCTTTCGCAAAGCGGATACCGGCGGAGTTTCTGGCTTGAATGGACGCGCTCTGACCCTGGAAGAAGACTGTCGCCGGCAGGATTTTGCCTGCCTCGGCCGCGCTCAGGATGGGTGACGCTGACTGCGCTGCCACCGCTTGAGGAACAGCCCGCAAGGGGGAACCGACTGCTACAAACAACAACGCTGCGTATAGAACGAGGCGGGACATGACGCTCCTTTTCGGGTCGTTGGCAATCCTACCGGCGGTGACGAGACATTGCAACGGAATCCGGGCCTTGTACGCTCACACTGCGAATCAAATTATCCATGAGTCCGGGAAATCATGCTCTCTTTGTGCGATGCTTAAGTGGTAACGCAATCAGGTTTTGTTCTTAAAGTCTTGATGAATGGATGAATTTTTACGTGCCAGGCAGGAGTTTGGTGAAAAATCCGAAGATGCGCATTGGGATCGACCTTGGCGGAACCAAGATCGAGGCCCTTGCTATCGACCAAAAAGGCAACGAGCTAGTGCGGCACCGCATCAGCACACCGCGCAACGATTACGCGGCAACGATTAAGGCAATCACAGGGCTTGTTCATCTGATCGAAAAAGAGACCGGGAGCATCGGAACAGTCGGCGCGGGCATTCCGGGGAGCATCTCGTCGGTGACAGGCCTGGTGAAGAACTCGAACTCGACCTGGCTGAACGGGCGCCCTTTGCACCACGACTTGACGACGGCTCTTGACCGGGAAGTGCGTGTGGCCAACGATGCAAATTGCCTGGCGGTCTCTGAGGCAACCGACGGCGCAGCGGCGGGGAAACACGTCGTGTTCGGCGTGATTCTCGGCACAGGGTGCGGAGGAGGAGTGGCCATCGACAGCCATGTTCACGCCGGCCTGAACGGAGTTGGCGGCGAGTGGGGACATAATCCATTACCCTGGGCCCGGCCCGAGGAGACCCCAGGCCCGGCCTGCTATTGCGGAAAACGCGGGTGTATGGAGATGTGGGTTTCCGGCACCGGAGTCGCGCTGGATTACAAGAACGTTGTTGGCAGGGAACGCACGGCGCGAGACATCATCGCCGACTTCGAGACTGGAGATCGCGCTGCTGCTGCTGCTGTGGAGCGATTCGTAGACAGACTCGCGCGCGGCCTTGCGAATGTGATCAACATTCTTGACCCCGACGTGCTCGTCTTTGGCGGAGGCATGTCGAAGACGAAGCATCTTTATGAGGCTCTGCCCAAACGCCTGCCCGAATATGTCTTCGGCAAAGAGGCGGCGACGCCAATTCAGCAGGCAAAGTATGGAGACTCAAGCGGCGTCCGTGGCGCGGCGTGGCTCTGGCCGAATACGTAAGCCGGTGGCGGTTCAAATCAGATGATGCTATGCGATACTGGAGACATCCGGTGTCTGTGCAAAGCGCAATCACCTCAAGCCGGGATGGCGGAACTGGCAGACGCAGCGGACTCAAAATCCGCCGAGGGCAACCTCGTGGGGGTTCGACCCCCCCTCCCGGCACCAGAATCTCTACTCAGTTGAAGGGCAGCAGCGGCGAGGTACGGAGCGGCGGTTTTTCGATAATCCGCGCCGTAAGCACGACTCCGCTGCGGTTGTCGTGCAGCGTGATGGGGAATGCGAGAACGCTCCAGGTGACGTTCTGCTCATCAGGCCGCGGCTGGCTGAGCAGACCGCGACGGGTGCGGTCGATATAGGTCTCGCGCGTGAGCGTGACCGTCTGGAGCACATCGCGCCAGTCGCGCATCAGGGTCGGCATCTCGTCGAAAACCGAGCGACCGGGGAACCAGTCGCGCGGCTTTCCGAGATACTCAGCCACCGAGTCGTTGCAGTATTGCCACACGCCGCGGTCATCGAAGATCTGCACCAGAACGTCCGAGCCGATGGCCATCGAGATACGCGAGTAGAAAAAGTCGCGCGCGTCCACAACGACCGGCGAGCCGCGCCGTTTAGCCTCGAGCGAACTGAGGGCGGCGAGCAGGTCTTCGACCGAGCTGTAGCCTTTGAGCAGATGCATGTCTTCTACGCCGCCGAAGTAGCGGTCGAGCGTGGCCGAGAGGATGATGATAGGCACATGCGGACGGCGGCGGCGCAGCAGGTTGGCCACCTCGGTGCCGAACTGTCCCGCGCCCAGGTGGTAGTCGAGCACTGCAATGTCGATGTCGTTGAACAACTCTGTAGCCTCTTCGATGGTGGAGGCAGGGATGCACTCGTAGCCGTGCTGGCGCAGGATGGCGGTCCGGAGGTGCAGGTTGGCCGGTTCGTCGTCGAGCAGCAGCACACGAACCCGCGACGCGCCTGGAGGCACGGTCTCGGGTGACGCACTGGGGGGGAGTTCCGGCGGCTCAGGCATCATCGACACCCTGTAGGATGCTTCCGAAAGAGAAAATGTCACCCTTTGGATGATTATTTTCTCGTTGCTTTCAGATCCCGAAGGAGTTCTGGGAGACGATTGACCAGTGCTACAGAGCGAAGCCATTGCCGGTTGTCGATGGCGGGGTACCCGCTGACGACCTTTCCGGGTTCAACGTCGTTGGGGATGCCACTCTGTGCGGTGGCTATGGCCCCGTCACCGACCGTACAGTGTCCTGCAACCCCGACCTGGCCCGCGAGGATCACATTCCTGCCTACATCGGTGGACCCTGCAAGCCCTACCTGCGCGCAGAGCAGGGTATTCTCGCCAACGGTTGAACCGTGACCGACCTGCACAAGATTATCAATCTTTGCGCCAGCCCGCACCCGCGTCTCGCCAATGGAGGCGCGGTCCACGCAGGCATTGGCCTGGATCTCGACGGAATCCTCAAGGACAGCCGGCCCCGACTGCTGAATCTTGTACCAGGTATTGTCGGCCTGCTTGGCGAAGCCGAAGCCGTCGGCCCCGACGATGGCCCCGTTCTGCAAGACAACGTTGTCGCCAAGCTGGCAGTGTTCGCGGACAATCGCGTGCGCGTGGACGAAGAGGTTCTTCCCGGCGCGCACATGCGGGTAGATGACCGCATGGGGCAGGATGACGGCGTTGTCGCCGATCGTGACGTGGTCCGAGATGACGACATAGGCCCCGACATGCGCATTCGCGCCAATCTTCGCCGTAGGGGCAATCACAGCAGTTGCGTGAATCCCGGGAGCATAGACCGGCGGCTGGTAAAAAAGCTCAACAGCACGAGCGAACGCCAGATACGGGTTTTCAATCCGCAGAGTCGCGGCTGAAATCTCAGGAAATGCAGGCTCAACCAGAACGACGGTCGCCTTCGTGGTGCGGGCAAGTGCTGCGTACTTGGGATTGGCGACGAAGGTCAGGTCTCCGGGCGCTGCGGTCTCAAGACCCGCCACGCCGGTAATCCGGGCAGAGGGGTCGCCGTGGAGAGTCGCTCCCAAACGCTGGGCAAGGTCAGCTAGCTTCATGCTGGGGATTATAGAAGCAGGGAACAGGGATCAGGGAACAGGGACCAGCCAGCAAAACGAGGAATCAGCCTTTCTGAGCCCTGATCCCTATTCCCTGATCCCTTAATTTGGTCGCGTCGATGGCGGTAGCGTCTTGAAGAGGTCTTCCTGCAACGATGGCAGCGCATCGGCCGGGAGAGGCTTGCGCCGTGAAGGCGAGGTGATGACAGCGATGAGGTGCACTTCGCTGAGGGCCGCACGAGGGACGTAGATGCGCTGTGTGTTCGAGCGCGTATCCGGTGGTGTAACGAAGAGACCGGCGTCGTGGATGAGGTCATCGAGCAGCGTCGTGTCCGTGGGGGCAAGGCCTTCGAGCAGATCGCCGGTGCGAAACGTCATGCGCAGCCAGAGTCCCTCCGTCCTCGGACGGGCCAGGAACGTCCGCCGGGTCAGGCGTTCGGGATTGGTCGTGTCATTCAGGTTGAAGTCGCGCACGTAGCAGATATGTTTGATGCCGTCGAGGTGGACAGGCACGACCCGGCCAGAGAGGTCGAGCAGCGGAACCGCGTTACTCTGCACGAACCCGGACAGAGGCAGATAGCCGGCAAGCGTCTCGCCAGTCAAGCGACGCAGAATCACCTTTTTGTGCGCGGAGGACATCGGTCAGGCGAATTGTCGCATGGCAGACGGCGCGAGCGCGAATAAAGCTGATGCAAGGGTAGTTATTTTGCTACCGCTGTGTTAGAGTGACATTTTGTGTCCGACATGCATTTTATTGTAAACGTCTGATTTATCTGAGTTTAGTCTGGCCGCGTTGAACTGAAGGCCGATTCAGATGATGGCCGTTCCCGGTAAACGACCGGCTGGAGCAAAGTAGCGGATATGGCTGACTACATCTACCTGCTTGAAAATCGTCTCTCGAAGGCCCAACAGGAAGCATTGGCGAAAGTACGAGAAATTGCACGGAATAAAGGACTTACTGCATTTCTCGCCGGGGGGGCAGTCCGCGATCTGACCAACGGGTCGCCAATCCGTGATCTGGATGTAGTGGTTCAAGGTAATGCACTCAAGTTGAAGAAGGAATTAGAGAAGGCCCACGCTGTTATCTCGGCTGAAAATGATCTGATGCAGGCACTGTACGTCCTGTTTCCCGGTGGCGTGCGGGTGGAGATCGGCAGCACGGTGATGGTCAGCTATCCCAAGCCCGGCAAGCCAGTTGTGAAACCTGCGACCATTCTGGACGACCTCCGCCGCCGCGATTTTACTGCGAACGCAATGGCGCTCTCGCTGAACGACGGCTCGTATGCTCTGCTGATGGATCCGCTGAACGGTGTGGCTGACATTGAGAACCGCGAACTGAGGCTGGTCAGCAACTACGGCTTTATCGAAGACCCGGTGAGAATGATTCGCGCGGTGCGGCTGGGGGCCCGGCTGGGCTGGCAGATGGATGAGCGCACCCAGGCCCGCTACGAGACCGGCAAGCAGGAAGGCTACATCTCCGCGATGTCGAGCTTCCAGCGCGGCTACGAGACCGAGGAGATCTTCCACGAGGAAGACCCCCTGCGCGTCATCAAACGGTTAGAATCCGAGGGCTGGATGAAGCACCTGTTCCCGGCGCTGACCTCGTCGAAGGCTAATCATAGCGAACTGGAAAAGCTGCGAGACGCGCAAGGACAGTTGCAGATGCAGGGCATCAACCCCGACGCATCGGCCGCAAACTTCCCGCTGCTGACGGCAAAGCTGGCGCCGAAAGACGTCTCGGCTCTCAAGAAGAGCTTTCCGCGCAAGGCGTTCGTGCATGAGATTGACGCGCTGGAGAAGGAAGGCAAGGCATTCGCCGCGCAGCTTACGGGCAAGGATGCCGCGCTGCCTTCGCAGGCCTGGAAGCTGCTGTACTCGGCCAAGCCCGAGGCCGTGCTCTGGGCGGCCCATTATGGCAAGAGTGCCGCAGTTCAGAACAAGTTCAAGGGCTTCTATACCGAATGGCCCCAGGCCAAACTGAAGATTCCCTACGCGCTGATGCAGGAGATGCGGATCGTCCCCGATGTGCCGCGCTACGACGAGCTGATGGACAAGCTGTTCTTTGAGCTGATGGACAACAAGCTCGGAACGGTGGAGGAGATGAAGGCGTTTCTTGAGCCGTACTCGCCTCCAGCGCCTCCTCCGCCGGTGCATCTGCGCCGCGCGCGCGCGGTAAAGAAGGATGCGAAGCCTCCCAGAAGCAGGAAGAAGGCAGCCGAGGCCGCGACGGTCGAAGGCACAATAGCGGCGAGCGCGGTCGTTGAACAGGCGGCCACAGTTCCGGCCGGCAAGGCGTCGAAAGGCGCTGCCGTTCCGGCCAAAGAGGCAGCTACCGCGAAGACGGCTATTACTCAGGCCGGGAAGCCTGCGGCTCCCGCGAAGGCCGCGACAAAGCCTTCCGCAAAACCAGCAGCCAAGGCACCGGCGAAGAAGCCGGTAAAGGTCCCGACGAAAAAGCCGGTGCCGAAAAAGGTTCCTGCGAAAGTTTCGGTCAAGAAGCCTGCGGCCAAAGCTCCGGCGAAGAAGGCGGCAAAGCAGGCCCCGGCGAAGAAACCGGCGCCTGCTAAGAAGACAGCATCTAAAAAGAAGCGGTAAACGATAGCGGATGGTTGCCGCATAGGTTTATTGGTCATCCGGTTCATCAGTCATGGTCGGCCCTGGGCACGCATATCTTTCTGACTCGAGGAGAGAACCATGGAGCAAACCGCGGATACATTCGGCCTCATGATGAGGCGGCCAAGCGCCTTTCTTCCGCTGGCAATGTCAATTGCCGCCCTGATGGTTGTGGCTGCCAGCGCAATCTACGGCTTCGCTCATGGTGCGCACGGCATTATTCGTCAGCCCGATGAGGGGGCCGCAGCCCATCTATGGCAGATCCTGATGGCCGGTCAGTTGCCGGTCCTGGCCTTCTTCGCTATCAAGTGGCTGCCGCGCTCTCCACGTCAGACGATGTACGTGCTGGCGTTGCAGGCCGGAGCCGTGCTGGCGGCGATGGCTCCGGTGTATTTTCTGCATTTGTAAAGATGCGCTCCACCAGTGGATGCTATGTCCGAGCTACACCATGATCTTGCACCGCATCTGAACCTACTTTGGAGTGACGCATGGTGGTTGCGGTTTTACTGGGATCGGTGCGGAGCGAGCGGCTGGGCATCCGCGCGGCGAAATGGGTGACGGGCGAGCTTGAAAAACGGGGGCACGAGACCGTTCTGGTGGACGCTGCCGAGTTGAAGCTGCCCCTGCTCGACAAGATGTGGAAGGAAATTCGCAAGGAACCTCAGCCTGAGTATGCCGAACTTCATGCGAAACTGGCCCCCTTGGCCAAGCTGTACGCGCAGGCAGACGGCTTCTGCATCGTGAGCGCCGAGTACAACCACAGCATTCCGCCCGGTCTCTCGAACCTGATCGACTATTTTCTGGAAGAGTACTTCTTCCGCCCATCGGCGATTGTTTGCTACTCCGGCGGACAATGGGGCGGCGTCAAGGCGGCGATGCAGTTGCGCGCGATGCTGGCCGAGGTAGGGATGCCTTCCATCCCGTCGCTCCAGCCGATTCCGAGGATTGGCGTTACGTTGGGCGAAGACGGCACGGCCCTGACACGGGACCTGTCGCGGTCGGGAAAGTTCTTCGATGAGTTCGAATGGTATATGCGCGCCTTCAAGGCAGAGCGGGAAAAGGGCGTGCCGTACTGATACTCGGGGCAACTATTTATCCGGTGAATGGCGCTTGAGCAGAACAAGCGTCGTGACGAAGATGCCTCCTGCCACGGCAACCATCATCTCAATGGCATGACGATAGGCCCGCTGCGTGGCAGGCGACGTGGCCGCCGTGTTGTCGCGGCACTGGACGCAGCCTTGAGCGAGCGTCGGAGCCGGGCACAGGATCGCAGATGCCAGAAGAATTGCGGCGAAGAGTGCTCGGGCGGGCGAGAGTATGCCATCCCACCCTTCGCGATGAGGCCGCGAAGGATGGGACACCCGGGCTTTTGTCTCCGCAAGAAGAGCGCGGATGGTGCGTTTGTTCATTGGAAGAACACCAGCAGGGTGAACAGGAATATCCACAGGATTCCCATGGTGTGCCAGTACCACGCCGCGCAGTCTACGAGAATCTGCCTGTTCTCCAGTTGGCGCGAGACGTAGAGGCCGACGAACGCGGCGATCAGCCCAGCGATTCCGAGAAACAGATGGAAGGCGTGGACGCCGGTGATGAGATAGAAGAAGTGGCTGCTCTGGCTGGTCTTGAAGAACACGCCCTGCAAGGCGAGCTGCTTCCATGCGGTCCACTGACCGGCGAGAAACAGCAAACCGAGCGCGATGGTTGCCGAGAGCCACGGAATCGCGCGCCGGGTAATCGGTTTGCCCAGTCCGAGCCATTCGTCCATGACGTCGTTTTCCTGAAACATAGTGCGGCGGGCGAACTCCATCGTTGCGGAGCTGATGAGCAGCACGGCGGTGTTAAGCCAGAGAATGGGCGGAATCGTCGTCGGGAACCAGTCGTTGATGTAGTGGTTGTACGCGTCGATGTGGCCGGTGGACTGATTGACGAAGAATGTGCTCACGATGGCGACGAAGAACATCAGGTCGCTGGCCAGGGCGAAGAAGATGCCCATCCGGTAGCGATTGAGCCGCTCGTGGGGACCGCGGCGGCTGGGGCCGCCGCTCCAGTTGTCGTTGTCTCCCCCGCCGCCGGTGCGCTTGTCGGTCGGCGGACGCCGGCCTGCACCGTTATCGTGGTCTTCAAGGTGCCGCTTACGGTCCTGATCGGTCTTATTGGGAGTGATGATCGCTGGCATAACGGTTCGGCCCCGCAGCCCATCTATGAGACAAGCTTACTCTGGTTTGGTGTCGAAAGTGACCTCGCCGGTTGTATCGGCCAGCGTATCGGGAGCCCATTGTGGCAGAAAGAGTTCGCCGGAGGGGGTAATTTCATACTGGCAGGGGGAACGGTGGACAGCCAGCGGCTCATCCGGGGCAGCCTGTCCGAACGGATTCAGGGCTGGGTGCCATTCGAGCGTGGTGGCCAGCCAGGGGTTTGAGGAGGCTGGAGAGCCCCTGCGGAGGCTGCGGGCCAGATTCCACAGAAAGAGAAGCTGAGCCGTAGCCAGAAACAGGGCCGAGTAGGTAATGAATCGATTGAGAGGGACGAGCCGGGCAAGCATCACGCCTGCTGCATTGGGCACCCCGGTGAGTTGGGCGTAGTGTCGCGGCTCCCCGGCCAGCCCAGCCAGGTGCATCGGCACGAACGTGGCGTAGGCCCCGATGAGCGTGAGCCAGAAGTGCCATCGACCCAGGACCTCCGACATCAGCCGTCCGGTCATCAGCGGGAACCAGTAGTAGGTCGCGGCATACAGACCAAAGATGGCCGCCATCGCCATAATCAGGTGAAAGTGTGCAACCACGAAGAAGGTGTTGTGCAGATACTCGTCCAGAATGGGCTGGGCGAGGATAGGGCCGGTGAGTCCTCCAGCGATGAACAGCGAGACGAAGCCCAGCGAGAAGAGCATCGGTGTCTTGTACGACGGGCGGCTGCGCCATGTCGTCGCCAGCCAGCTCAGCACCTTGGCCGAGGCGGGCAGGGCAATGGCCATCGTCGAAATCGAGAACGCCGATGCCGCGAAAGGGTTCAGCCCGGCGACAAACATGTGGTGTCCCCAGAGCAGAATGCCGAGGAAGCCAATCATCAGCGTCGTCACAATCATGGTGCGATAGGCGAAGACACGCCGGAAGCTGAAATTCGCCAGCAGCATCGAGGTCACGCCCAGGCCGGGCAGAATGGCGATGTAGACCTCCGGGTGCCCGAAGAACCAGAAGAGGTGCAGCCAGAGCAGCGGGCTGCCTCCGCCTTTGCCGTGCACGGTGTGGAGCACGCCGTTGACAAGGTCGCCCGCCGGCAGAAAGAAGCTGGTTCCGGCGTGGCGGTCGCAGAAGAGCAGCAGAATCGCGGCCAGCAGCACAGAGAATGCAATCACACTGAGCAGCGCGGCGGTGAACCATCCCCAGACGGTAAGCGGCAGCCGCTCCCACGTCATGCCTTCGCAGCGCAACCGGATGATGGTGACGAGTGTGTTGATCGAGCTGATGGTCGAGGCGATGGCGAACAGCGCGAGGCTGGCGAGCCAGAAATCCATTCCTGCACCCTGTCCTGGGCCCGCGCTCGGAACGGCGCTCAAGGGCGGATACGCCGTCCAGCCGGAGATGGGCGCGCCGCCCGGAACGAAGGTGCTGCTCGACAGCACGACGAGCGCCGCCGCCGTCAGCCAGAAGCTGGCCGCATTTGCAGCGGGAAACGCCATACGGCGCGCGCCAATTTGTGCGGGAAGAACGAGGTTGCTGAAGCCAGCCTGCGGTGCCGTCGTCAATACAAAAAACAACATGATCGTGCCGTGGATGGTGACAAGCGCAAGATAGTCTTCCGGCAGAATGGGGCCATAGAGCGGCAGGCGCCAGTTCGGCCAGACGAGATGGATGCGCATCACGAGTGAAAGTGTGGTGCCGATGGCAACCGACGTCAGCGCGAGCAGAAGATACTGGATACCGATGATCCGATGATCGGTCGAAATGATGCGGCGCAGAGCTGTCATGGCTGCGCCGCCTTTTCACGCTGGGCCAGCCAGTGGTCGAAGTCCGGCGGGGTAACGACGCGGAGGTTCGCATTCATCCGATAGTGGCCCATGCCACAGACCTGCGTGCAGAGGATGGCATATGTCCCGGTGGCCGTTGGCGTGAAGTGAATGTGGATGGTCTCGCCGGGAACGGCATTCTGCTTGAGCCGCATCTCCGGAACCGAGAAGCCGTGAATCACATCCTGCGAGCGGATGGCGAGATCGACCTCGCGGCCAGCGGGCAGGACAAGCTGCGACGAGATCATGTCGTCGGCAGAATGTGGATCAGCCGGATCGATACCAAGCGGATTGCCTTCACCCGGAGCAACCAGTTGTGGCTGCGTGCGGCCGAAGGTAGCGTCCGTGCCTGGATAGCGGAAGTACCACGCGAACTGCACGCCGGTCACTTCCACCTGAAGCGCAGTCAGCGAAGCTCCGGTGTAGCGCGTTGCCGCCCACAGGCGCTCTGCGCGAATTGTGAGGACGGCAAACAGGACCGCCAATGCAAGCAGCGGAACGTACTCGACGTGCCAGATGCTTCTCTGTGCAGAGTGCCGTCGCGCCACCAGGCCCACGAGCAGAATGATGTGCGCTAGCGCGAACAACGCAAGCACGATCCAAAGGCTGAGCAGAAGTTGGCGGTCGAGCGCAGGGCCGTGTGCGCTGGCGTCGGCAGGCAGAAGGGACAGCAACGAAGTGACAGCGAAGAGCCCGGGCACCTAAGCAGAATACCGCTTTGCACTGCGTGCCTGCGACGACCTCGGTCGGTGGACGAGGCCGTCGCACGCAAATCTGCTCAGAAGGGCATCCGCAGCGTGAAGATAAGATTGTGGTTCGTCGCGTGGTAGTGCGTAACGGCGATCTGTTCGCCGACACCGCAGGTGAGGCCAAGGCGACTCGGCGCATCTGACGAGGAATGCCGCAGCGGAATACGCCCAACGACAAGGCCAGGTGTCGCATAGGTAACAGTCCTCCCGTCGTTCGAGCCGCCTTTAAAGAAAGTCGAGTTGAACTCCAACTCGGGCCAGAAGAGCCGCCGAACGCCTTCGTGGCCGAGCCTGTATTGCACGGCGTTGTTCCACGAGATAGCGTGGCCCAGGCTCCGAGCGTTGGAGACGGGCAACGATCCACCCGCCGTCGAGGTAAGCGCCAGCAAGCCCCATCCTTTGCCGACAGCCAGCGTAGGCGTAATGACAGCGCAGCAGCTTCCGTTGCCGTTCTTTCCCGTAGGTAAACTGGTCGCAAGAAATGCCGTGACGATGGCATTGCCGTGCTCTTCGTTGCGCGCGAAGAGCCGCTCCTTCATCAGCACGGAGAAGTCGCCGAAGCCGTCGCGCGCTCCGGGGGCAGTATGGTCGATAAACGACGGCACGTTGAGGATGATCTCGGTGTGACGTTCAGGGATGAACTCGAGTCCCTTGCCATTGCCCAGATGCCACGTGGAGTAGCGGCTTGTTGTCACCTGACGGACAAAGTCAGAGCGCACTTCCTGCTCCAGACGCGGCGTGACGAGCACGAGCGGCGTGATCCAGTGAGGCTGCTCACTCTGCGTCGCGGTTACGCGCTTCTGGTAGTTGGCAATGAAGTTGTTGAAGCTGGATGCCTGTTGCGCTCCGGCAGATGTTGAAGCAAGGACAACGATCAACACCGCGAACGCGCAAGCGAGAATCAAGTTACGTTTATTTCGCATTATACGATTCTACATGCTTAGAAGCGTGTATTTAGAGGCGGCCTGTGCGTGAACGAAAGAAGGCGCTTCCTTCCTAACCGGGAAAAGGTTTAGGCTTCAAAAGGTATTGGAGACTCCATGCCATCTCTCAGACTCGCACTTGGTGCCGCCACGCTGTTCGCCTTTTCCTTCTCATGTTCCTCTGTCATGCAGGGCCAGCAGCCGCAAGTGCAACCTCAGTCGCGTCCTGCTCCCGGCAACCAGCAGGGGAGAGGCGACAATGGCCGTTCGCAGGTGCAGCCTTCGCGCCCAAACCCAGGCACACGTCCATCATCCCGGCCCACGCCGTCGTACCACCGTCCAGTAAGACCGCCGCAGTGGGGACACCGCCCGCCGCAGCGTCCTTCCTACAGCTTCAGGCCCGGCAACCAGGCCTATCTGCACCGCTATTATCAACGCAGGCTGGCGCGAATCAACAGCTCACGACGCATTCGGCTCATCATCGGCGGGTTCTTCCCCTACGCGAACATCGCCTACATCTCCCCGCTGCCGCCGGATGTATACGGCCAGCTTCCACCGGTGCCGCACGGATACAGGATGGGCTACTATCAGGGGTACGTCGTCGTCTACGATCCGGTGACGTTCTATATCGCGAACCTAATCGACCTGATGCAGTAGCACCTATCCGCTGCAAAGATTCAGCCGCGCCTTTTCTCTCGAACGAGATCGAGGAAGAGTTGGTGGACGCGCGTGTCGTGGCTCAGTTCGGGGTGAAACGCAGCCGCAAGCAGGTGCCCCTGACGCACAAGCACAGGAAAGCCGTCGCGCGCAGCCAGTATCTCAACCGTCGGACCAGTGCGCGTGATGCGCGGTGCGCGGATGAAGACCATCTCCAGCGGACCACCGGACAGCTTCGTCTGCTCGGTCAGGATAGCGGAATCGATCTGGCGGCCGTAGGCATTGCGTTCAACAGCGATGTCGAGCACCGCCAGCGATCTCTGCGTGGGGTTGTGGACTTCTTTGGCCAGAAGGATGGCTCCTGCACAGGTACCGAAGGTGGGCGTGTCCATGACAAACGACTCCAGCGCATCGAGAAAGCCGTCGCGCTCCAGAAACTTGAGGAACGTAGTGGACTCGCCGCCGGGAATGATCAGGCCGTCGAGCCCCTTCAACTCGGCGGGCGTGCGCACCAGCCTGGCCGTTACACCAAGCGATTCAAGGGCTTTGGCGTGTGCTTCAAACGCGCCCTGCAACGCAAGGACGCCGATGGCAATAGGTGTCTCGGTCATATCTACATTTGATTGTAGAGAAGTTGCGGCGTCGCAGGCATGTTCAGACCGCCGAGATGTCTTCGCCGAAGCGGAGCAGATTGCCGTCTGGATCTGAGAGGACAAACTCATTCATCTTCCATTGGCGCGGAGCAAGCGGCGAAAGAATCGTAGCACCGGCAGCGCGGAACTCTGCTTCAAGCGCGGCGGCCGTGCCCCGCTCCAGATAGAAATAGACGCCGCACGGGTTCCGGTTTTCGATCAGCATGTCTGTCTGGCTGAGATGCATCTCGATTCGGTCGCGGCACAGGAAGCCGTAACCATCGCCGTTTTGGTAAGGCTCGGCATGGAAGCCGAGACGGCGGTAGAAGTCCATCGCGCGGGCAAGGTTTTTGACTGGAAGAATGGGAGCGAGATGGCGGATTCGATTGGGCATAAGCTGCTTGATGACAGTGTATTCAAGAAGAGGATGCGTGCCTGGGTCGAGTGTCTTCATAAAAAATGCGTTTATGTAGCTACAATAAAAAGGACGAAAACGGTTATCAGACGAGGCTCAATGCAGTGCTGCGCAAGGCGATGCTTAACGAGTTTCACAAAGAGCGGAAGACCGCATAGTCGGCAGAGGGAAGAGTGACCCTTGATCAGGTACGACTTGATTCGGAAAGTTTACTCCTGACCTTACCAGCCGCGCGTCTGCATCAACTGCGACTCTTCGATCGCCGCCGCAGCAAGCCCCTTCATCGTTCCCGTCACCTGCTCGCTGGCTTCGGCCACAATCTTCGGATCGTTGTAGTGCGTCGTTGCAATCACAATCGCGCGTGCGCGGCTGACGGCCTCTTCGCGCTCCACCGGATTGTTCTCGACATCAAGTGGCGTTGCGCGCTCCTTCATGAAGATGCCCGAGCCGACGAAAACAGATTCCGCGCCAAGCTGCATCATCAGGGCCGCGTCTGCGGGCGTGGCGATGCCTCCTGCGGAGAAGTTTGGCACGGGCAGTTTGCCTGCCTTGGCAACCATGCGCACCAGCTCGTAGGGCGCGCCGTGGACCTTGGCCGCGCTATAAAGCTCATCGTCGCCCAGGACGGTGAGGGCCTTGATCTCGCGCACAATCTGGCGCATATGCTGCACGGCATGAACCACGTCGCCTGTGCCGGGCTCGCCTTTGGTGCGAATCATGGCCGCACCTTCCGCGATGCGGCGCAGCGCCTCGCCCAGGTTGCGCGAGCCGCAGACAAACGGCGTCGTGAAGGCGTGCTTGTCGATGTGATAGGTCTCGTCGGCGGGCGTCAGCACCTCGCTCTCGTCAATGAAGTCAACGCCAAGCTCCTGCAGGACTTGCGCCTCGACGAAGTGGCCGATACGCGCCTTGGCCATCACGGGGATCGAGACCGCGTCGATAATCTGCTTGATAAGCTTCGGGTTCGCCATGCGGGCAACGCCGCCTTCCGCGCGGATCATGGCAGGCACGCGCTCGAGCGCCATCACCGAAATGGCCCCGGCCTCTTCGGCAATGCGGGCCTGCTCGACGTTCATCACGTCCATGATGACGCCGCCTTTGAGCATCTCAGCCAGGCCGAGTTTCAGGCGAAGGGACGGGGAATCGAAGCTGCCGGTGCCGTTCGTGGTGGGGTTTGCCATGACGATCTCTCCTGACGCCGCGGTGGGCGGGTTGGTTTACCTCGTTTGTCCGCGGGAGATTCAAGTTTAGCAGCTTTGCCGGGCCGAATGCAGAGTGGCCATGCGCTGTGCTACTGTGCAACTCGTACGCTATGAGCACACCAGGCCGCACGCGCCACATCCCGGACACATTGCAATCCAATCCCACGATTGACGAGCGGGCGAACCATTGCTTCGGCTGCGGCCCGGCAAACCCTCAAGGGCTACATCTCGTTTTTGCAACCGACGCGAGCAATCCTGCGGCAATCACAGCAACAGCGAACGTGAATCTCACCCAGCTGCACGAAGGCCCTCCAGGCTACATCCACGGGGGCATCGTCGCGGCGCTGCTGGACGAAGCGATGAGCAAGCTGAACCGTCCGCTGAACGTGCTGGCCATGACACGGCACATGGAGATCGACTACCTCAAACCCGCGCCTTTGCATCGGCCTCTGGTTCTTGAGGGCAGGCATCTCAGGCGCGAAGGCCGCAAGCTGTTCCATCAAGCAGAATTGCGCCTGCCCGAGGGCACGGTCCTTGCGCGCGCACAAGGACTGTTCATCGCGCTTGACGAGAAGCTGCTTGCCGCCGCTGGCCTTACCCAGCCTGAAGGCTAAACGGTGCAGGCCGCGATGATGCCGGCGCCGAAGCGGTCGATCTTGTCCTGCGCAAGACCTTTGATCGTCTTGAGCTGAGCAATGGTCTTCGGCCGCAGCAGGACGATGCTGCGCAGCGTAGACGAACTCAGGACAAAAAACAGGGGCAGACCAAGTTTCTCCGACTCGGATTTGCGCCAGTCGCGCAGTCGCTGGTCGAGCACCTGCTGGTCCGCTGTCAACGACTCGGACGGGGCTGGGGCATCGGCACGGTGGCGGTGAAAGGTCTCCGGGGCCTCGCTCGGCGGGGCCTCGACTCGGGCGGCGGGTTTTAGCGTCGGTTTCCTCATGGACGTTGGACGCTCGACCGGCGCGGAGGTTGCACCGAATTCTCCGGGGACGAGACGCGAGTCGCAGATGGCGCAGATCGCTGCTCCATAACGGTCGGCCTTTTCAGGGTCAATGCCTGAGATGTTCAACAGCTCGGGGATGGTGCGGGGCTGTGCTGCCGCCAGGTTGAGCAAGACGGCATCGGAAAGAACGATAAAGGCTGGCTTGCCGGTTTTGGCAGCTTCGGCTTTGCGCCACGCGCGAAGCTCTGCTTCAAGTCGCCTTTGTTCGGGCGTGAAGTCAGCCGAATTGAGGGGGCTACCTGTCTTTTTTGATTTGCGGGTGCCTGACCTCCGGCTGTGTGGAGTTGCAGCACTCGATGTATCGGCAAGCAGGGCCGAGAGCGGGGCTGTCGGGGTGAGCGTCTTACCTTCGTGCGTCAGCGCGGCGCGCCTGTAGGTGATGACTTCGCCCGCCTGGTTGGTGAAGGTATCCGGTGTAACCGTGATGAGGCCCGCGCGGGTAAGGGCGTCAAGATAGGCATTGAATTGCTTGCGGTCGATGCCGAGAGCGAGATCGGTGTGGAGTTTGCCGGTCGATTTCGACGGAACCTGGCCCAGAGCTTCGAGAATCGCTCGGAGCTGGCGGTCTTCCTGCGCCGTCGGTTCGCGGAATGACTGCGCGGCGGCGCGCTCGGGCGAGCAGAAGTCGCAGTGCCCGCAGGGACGCAGTCCATCGGCGGTATCGCCGAAGTGTTGCACAAGGGCGGACATGCGGCACTTAGGCGTCTCGGCGAAGGCGGCCATCAACTCAATCTGGCTGCGGCGAAAGGCGAGTTGCGCATCATATCCCGTGCGCCAGATCGTCACGCCGGTCGAGCGGACGTTGCCCGCCATATCGATGGCTGCTGCACCCTGCGCGATGAGCTTTTCAACAGCCTTATCAAACGTCTCGACATCCATCTTGAGGCGCTGTCGCAGAATCTCCGGCATCTGAAACTCGGCGTTGAGCACCTTCACAACCCGCGAGAGTTCGGTTGCAGCAGGGTAGTCGCGTTCGAGAAAGAAATCGTGCATCTTGCGGTCGGCGAAGCTGTGCAGCAGAACGGTGCGGCTCGGCAGACCGTCGCGTCCTGCGCGCCCGATCTCCTGGTAATACTGCTCCACGCTGCCGGGCAGGGCAAGATGGACGATGGTGCGAACGTTAGACTTATCGATGCCCATGCCGAAGGCGATGGTAGCGACGACGACATCGAGTTGGCTGCTCAGAAAATGGCGCTGTACCCGCTCGCGCGTCGCCGGGTCGAGACCTGCGTGATACGCTGCGGCGCTTCCGCCGAGCAGCGACGCCAGTTCTTCGGCGGCCTTGCGGCTGGGCGCGTAGACAATGGCTGGGCGATTTGCCTTGTCCTTGAGCAGATCGACGGTGAACTCGTTACGACGCGGCTTCGACATCTCGACCACTTCGATGGCGAGGTTAGTGCGGCGAAAGCCATGAATGAACAGCGCGGGATCGTCGAGCTTCAGTTGCGCGACGATGTCCTTTTGCACCGCGGGTGTGGCCGTCGCGGTCAGCGCGATGACAGAAGCAGGGCGCAGCAGGGGCAGGTGTGCTCCGAGCGTGCGGTAATCGGGGCGGAAGTCATGCCCCCATTGTGAGATGCAGTGTGCCTCGTCGATAGCGACCAGTGCCGGCTTACGTTTGGCCAGCATCTCAGGAAAGCCGGGAACACGCAGACGCTCCGGCGCGATAAAGAGAAACTGTAGCGAGCCGTCCAGATAGTCACGGCAAGTCTGACGAGCGTCCTCACGCGAGAGGCCCGAATGGATACGGCCCACGCGGAGCCCGAGCGCGGAGAGCTTTGAGGCCTGATCATCCATCAGCGCAATCAGCGGGCTGATGACCAGCGCCGTCCCCCCACGGGCAAGCGCCGGAAGCTGATAGCAGAGCGACTTTCCGGCTCCGGTCGGCATCACCAGCAGAACGTCACGGCCTTCCGTCGCAGTGCGGCACACCGATTCCTGATTGACTCGGAAGGAGCTGAAGCCGAAGACTTCGTGGAGCAGGGAACTGAGTTGCATGGCCTGCTCAGTTTCGCATATTGTTTGCCCCCGGCGACACGACGATTGCAACGATCATGCAGCCGGTATCCAGCGTTGAAATAGCTTTCGCAGGGACGTACTGTAATCTGGGTTGAAATCAACATGCGGATCTGAAAGGTCCGGGGACAGCACCTATGTCATCAAACACCCTTTCCGAAGCTGAGATTCAGCGGAGGTACTACGCCAACAGTGCCCGGAGCTACAACGAGTGGCACGACGCCGAGGGTGGCGAGCATTACCTCGCCTTATCAGTACTGGCGGCAATCGTCGATCACTACGGAATCCAATCAGTCCTCGATCTCGGGTCCGGAACAGGACGTGCCGTTGCTTATCTCAAACACAGATGCCCGGGACTGAAGATCGTCGGGATCGAGCCCGTTCAGGAACTGCGTGAAGTTGGTTATCAGAATGGAATTTCGCAGGATGAGCTGATTGAAGGCAATGCGCTGAAGCTGGACTTCAGCGATGGTGAGTTCGATATCGTCTGCGAGTTCGGCGTACTGCATCACGTCAAAACGCCCGGCATTATGGTTGCTGAAATGCTTCGTGTCGCAAAGAAGGCCATCTTTATCTCTGACGCCAACAACTTTGGCCAGGGGTCGTTTCTCGGGCGCACATTCAAACAACTGCTGAATGTGTTTGGCCTCTGGCAGTGGGCGTATCTCGCCAAGACGAAAGGGAAGGGCTATACCCTCTCGGAAGGTGACGGGCTCGCCTACTCGTACTCCGTCTTCAACGACTACAGGCAGATCGAGAAAAAGTGCTCGCGGGTCTCTCTGCTGAATACCATCGATGGACGAATCAATCTATACAGGACCGCGTCGCATGTTGTTCTCTTAGGCATGAAGAAGCAGGACAAAACCACAGCGTAGCCTGCTTTCGGGTCACAAGGTGTCGGCAAAAAACAGCCCCATGTCCCAGAAAGAGGACATGGGGCTCTCGTTTGCGCATCAGGCCTGCATGAGTTTATCGAGCGTGATGGGCAAATCGCGGACGCGCTTGCCGGTTGCATTGTAGATGGCGTTCGAGATGGCGGCGGCGACGCCGGTGATGCCGATCTCGCCGATGCCTCGTGCTCCAAGCGGGTTGAACTTGTAGTCGGGGATGTTGAGGCACGTCACGTCAATCTCGTGAACGTCTGCGTTGACCGGAACGTGGTACTCGGCGAAGTTCTCGTTCACGGTGCGGCCGTAGACGGGGTCGATGACCGCCTCTTCGTGCAGTGCCATGCCGATGCCCCAGACGATGCCGCCGGAGAGCTGGTTGGTGCCCGTCTTCTTGTTGATGAGGTTGCCGATGTCGTACGTGGCGACGGCGCGGCGCACCAGCACCATGTGCGTGTGCGCGTGCACTGCGACCTCGACGAAGACCGCTCCCCAGGAGTGCGAGGTAAAGGTGTCGCGGTCTTCGGGCATCTTGGAGGTGGCTTCAGCTTCGATGGCATTGCCGCCATTGCGTGCGATGAGCGCGGTGATCGATTCTGGGTCTGCGCCTGCACTGGCCATCGTTGACCGCAGGTAAAGCTGACCGTCGCGCGTATCAAGGTCATTCGCATTTGCTCCGTGGAACGGCGAATGAGGATCAGCCACGGCGAGTTCGGCGAGCTTCTGCTTGGCCGCGATCGCCGCATCGTACACAGCCGGACAGACCGAGGCCGCGGTGGTCGAGCCTCCGGAGCCGCCGGAGCGGGGCAGTGATGTGTCGCCGAGCTGGACATCGACGAGGCTGGGGTCCATGTTCAGCGCCTGCGCGGCAGCCTGCGCCAGAATGGTGTACGTGCCCGTGCCGATGTCCTGCGTGCCGATGCCCGCATACACGCGACCGTTGGGCAAGATGCGCACGATGGCGGAGGACGGCGAGCGGCCCGCGCCGTAGTTAGCCGTGGCCATCCCGTGGCCGACGAGCCATTCGCCTTCGCGGTGCTGGCCGGGCTGCGCGGAGCGTTTCGACCAGCCAAACCGGTCAGCCGCCTGCTTGTAGCATTCAACGACATGCTTGCTCGACCACGGACGTCCCTGCCTCGGGTCCTTTTCCGCGTTGTTGACGATGCGAAGCTGAACAGGATCCATGTTGAGCTTTTCGGCAAGCTCGTCCATAGCAACTTCAAGGCCGAAGCTGCCCGTAGACTCGCCCGGCGCGCGCATCCATGTGCCCATGCCGAGGTTGAGCGGCACAACCTTGTGCTCAACCTGAAGCGATTCGCTGTCGTAGAGCAGCGTGGTGGGGTTGGCCGCGCCTTCGACCCAGTCCTGTATGAACGAGGTGTAGCAGATGGACTCATGCTGCTGGAGCAGGAGCTTTCCATCTTTTGCAGCGGCGAGCTTGATGTGCTGGCGCGTGTTCGGGCGCGCGCCGACGGGGCCGAACATCTGCTCGCGGCCCAGCACCAGCTTCACCGGATGGCCCGCAACCTTCGCGGCCATCGCGGCCAGAATGGTGTGCGACCAGACGTAGCCTTTGCAGCCGAAGCCGCCGCCGGTGTACGGACACTCCACGTGAACGTTGTCCTGCGGAATGTTGAACGCGCGGGCAAGATTTCCTTTGACGCCGCTGATGCCCTGTGTCGCGTCGTAGACATGGATCTTGTCGCCATCCCATGTGGCAAGCGTAGCGTGCGGCTCCATCGGGTTATGCACCTCGATGGGCGTGTTGTAGACCTGGTCGAGAACCACGGCCGCCTTGGCGAGCGAGGCTGCGGGGTCGCCGCGGCGCTGGACGCCTCCCCGCCCGGGCGGGCGAGCGTCTGCGAGGTTCTTCTCGAAGCCGATCTTTGCGGGCTTCTTGTTGTAGCGAATGCGCAACTGCTTCGCGGCCTGACGCGCTTCGGGCAACGAGCGCGCGACGACAACAGCAATCGGCTGCCCGCTGTAGTACACCGTCGTGTCCTGAAGTACGTTGACGTTGCCGACTTCGCCTAGCTTCGGCGCGTTGAACGGAGTGAGGATGGCGTAGACTCCGGCAGCGCGCGACGCGGCTGCCTGGTCGATGGAGGCAACCTCGCCGCCCGGGATGTCGGCCTGCACGATGTAGGCGTAAGCGACGTTCTTCACCGGAAACTCGGCGGCGTATTTGGCGCGGCCCGTCACTTTGGCGACGCCGTCGTAGCGATGGTCAAGCTGGCGGGCGGGGGCGGCTTTGTCTTCCTGCATGGCGATCATGCCTGTGCTCCTTTCGCGGCGAGGGTGAGAGCGTGGACAATGCTTTGCTTCGCCAGTTCAATCTTGAAGGCGTTGTCCTTCTGCGGCTTCGCTCCGTCGAGCGCGAGCTTCGCTGCCTTTTGGAAGGCTTCGGCAGTGGGCGCGGCACCTTTGAGGGCCTTTTCTGCTTCGAGCGAGCGCCAGGGCTTGAGGGCGACCCCGCCGAGGGCTAGGCCGGCAGACTTGATCGTGCCGCCTTCGAGTTCAAGACCGGCAGCCACCGAAACGAGCGCGAAGGCGTAGCTCTGGCGGTCGCGCACCTTCAGGTAGTAGGAGTGCTTCGCAAACTTTGGCGCGGGCAACTCGACGGCGGTGATCAGTTCGTCCGGCTTGAGCGAAGTTTCGATGTGCGGCGTGCTGCCGGGCAGCAGATGGAAGTCGGCGATCGGGATGGCGCGCTTGCCGCCCGGGCCTTCAACGTGGACCGTCGCCTCAAGCGCGGCGAGCGCGACCGACATATCGGAGGGGTTCGTGGCGATGCAGCTTTCGCTCGCGCCGAGAATGGCGTGGATGCGGTTGAAGCCCTGAATGGCCGCGCAGCCGGAGCCCGGTTCGCGCTTGTTGCAGGCAGGAAAGGCCGTATCCATAAAGTAGTAGCAGCGGGTGCGCTGCATCAGGTTGCCTGCGGTGGTGGCCATGTTGCGAAGCTGCGGCGAAGCGCCGTTGAGCAGCGCCTGCGAGAGCAGCGGGTAGTGCGTGCGGATGATCTCGTGGTTGGCGAGGTCGCTGTTGCGCACGCCGGCCCCGGCGCGGACGCCGCCGTTGGGCAGGCGCGTGACCTCATCGAGGCGCAGGTGGTTGACGTCGATGAGCTTCGTCGGGTTCTCCACGCCGTCGCGCATCAGATCGACGAGATTGGTGCCTCCGCCGAGAAACTTTGCTCCGTGCGCGGAGACGGCGCGGACGGCGGCGCTGGAATCGGTGGCGCGTTCATAGCTGAAGGGATTCATGCGCGTGCTCCTTTCGCGGCGGCGCGGACGGCGGCGACGATGTTGGGGTAGGCGGCGCAGCGGCAGATGTTGCCGCTCATGCGCTCGCGGATCTCGTTGTCGGTCAGCTCAGGCGTCGCAGTTTGGCCGGTGTTGAACGAGACGGCGCTGAGGTCGTGCCGCTTGTGCTCGTCAAGCAGTGCCGTTGCCGAGCATATCTGCCCCGGCGTGCAGTAGCCGCACTGGAACGCATCGTGTTCGAGGAAGGCTTCCTGCACGGGGCTGAGCGTCTCACCGTTGGCGAGACCTTCGACGGTCGTGATCTCCGCGCCTTCGACGGTCGCGGCAAGCGTGAGGCAGGAGTTGACGCGGCGGCCATCGACCAGCACCGTACAGGCGCCGCACTGTCCGTGGTCGCAGCCTTTCTTGCTGCCGGTCAGGTCCAGGTGCTCGCGCAGCGCGTCCAGCAGCGACGTGCGCGTGTCGAGCGCGGGCAGGGAATAGTCTTTGCCATTGATCTTGAGCGTCAGATCAATCCTGTGCGGCTCAGTAGCCGCAGCGGCCTGCGCATCTTCTGCATGGGCCAGGCGCGGAAGCCCCGTAGCGGCTGCCGCACTCAAAAGACCGGCGGCCTTCACAAAGGTGCGGCGCGAAATCTCACCTTCGGCGTGAGGTGTCGTTTGATCGGAGGTCGGTGTGAGGGGTTCTTCAAGCTCGGTACAGAGAGGGGAACTCATTGCTGCTCCTCATTTGTTTGTGCTCAGAACTAGTTGGGGAAACGGGGCTGTTAATGCAGTAGACGGACGAACTGTTTGGAAAGATGCCTTGAGGGTGACTCGTTGGGAGCCGGACTGAGAGACGTTTTTGGTGCGACCAGAAGTGTAAGGACTCCTGCATGAGCGTGTCCAGTGGTGCTCGTCCCCGCTCAATGGCTGATGACGATTCGGTAGAGTAAATGGTCTATAGAAATGTGAGCGCGCTTCGGCAAAGTGAAGGGGAACCAGGGAGGATGCGCGGCATCAGTAAAGGAATGCTGAGGTTATAAGCCAGGCTATGCGGAAAATGGTCGGAAATGGCGGTTCGATGCTTGATTTATGGCCATAAACGCCTTAGAATGTATGCTGAAGTCTTTCTCCCAGAGTCATCTTCGCCCTTGAGGAACCGGGGCAGCTTCATGTAAGTCAATCCTTAGAAGAGGTACAGACCAGATATGGCAAAGCGCCGTGGCAATCCCAACTGGGGCAAGCCGGAGCCGATTGGGCCGGTTGTCCCCACGGTAACTTCGTTTGAACAGGTCGTGAAGGAGTACAAGCTGACCCCCGACCAGTATGTGCGCTCGACCCGGCTGCGCGAATGGGCGCGGCGGAACAAGAACTCCAAGTATATTCCCGAGGCGCTGCTGGAGGCATGGGGGTTTGAGATTGAGTCCACGCTGTAGCTTCTGCCTGAATCGTGAAGCGCCGCCCAATGAGGCGGCGTTTCTTTTTGCACCGCACGTATGATGGAGATGCATCGAAACAGATGCACTGCGCACTTTCCGACCGCCAGGAGCCGAGAGCCATGTTTGCCAATGTGAAGGAAGCCGTTGCCGAGATACAGGCCGGGCGGATGGTGGTGGTCGTCGATGACGAAGACCGCGAGAACGAAGGCGACCTCACGCTGGCCGCCGAACACGTCACGCCCGAGGCCATCAACTTCATGGCCCGCTTCGGCAGGGGACTCATCTGCCTGACGCTCACCGAGGATCGCGCCGACTACCTCCGGCTGGGCCCGATGACCCACGAGAACACCTCGCGCTTCGGCACCGCCTTTACCGAAAGCATTGAAGCCCGCGAAGGCGTGACGACCGGCATCTCCGCCGCCGACCGCGCCCACACCATCAGGGTTGCGATTGATCCGAAATCCACCTCGCGCGACCTGGCTCGGCCGGGGCATGTCTTTCCCCTGCGCGCCCGCAAAGGCGGCGTGCTGGTGCGCGCAGGCCAGACAGAAGCCTCAGTCGATCTGGCGCGGATGGCAGGGCTGGTTCCGGCAGGCGTCATCTGCGAGGTGATGAACGAAGACGGGACGATGGCCCGCGTGCCCGACCTCGTGAAGTTCTGCGAGGCGCATGGCCTGAAGATGGTCACGGTGGCCGACCTGATTCGCTACCGTCTCCAGAACGAGCGGTACATCCACCGGGTGGCAGAGTCGGTCATGCCGACCTCCTATGGCGACTTCCGCATGATTGCCTACGAGAGCGAAGTCGAAGGCGACGAGTCGCACATCGCGCTGGTGCTGGGCGATGTCAGCGGAGACGAACCCGTGACCGTGCGCGTCCATACGCACTGCCTCGCAGGCGACGTCTTCTCGACCACGCTCTGCGACTGCCGCTCCGTCGTCGAAAACTCGCTCAGGATGATTGCCGAGGAGGGACGCGGGGCGCTGGTCTATCTGCACAACGGCACGAAGGGCTTTGGCCTGGACAAAGGAGTCGCTCCGGCACGGGTAGTGTTCCATCGGGAGCAGCGTGCGCGGGAAGGAAGCGACGACCGTGCCCACAGGACGCTCCGGCAGGTAGGCTTGGGCGGACAGATACTATCCGACCTGGGCATCCACAAGATAAAGCTTCTCTCGAATACTCCAACACATGTACCTGCATTGCAAGGCTTTGGTATCGAGATTGTCGAACAGAAGCCGATCACATTTCAGCCGACTCTCCGGTAATGACTTCCTTCACTGACCGGATTTCAGCCACGCTACAGTACCGGAGTGCGTAGCCGATAGGGATGGGGACGGAGGATTCACCCCCATGTCCACGGCCCCCTTTCCTCAACCTGTACGGCCCTTGCCTGTAGCCCCGGTTCGACGCACACCCACCGCGCTGCCGCTCGATGCGGGAAGAGTAAACCTGACCATTCGCCGGATTAGCAATACACACCACGGACGAACGCTGCAGATGCTCGGCCACGCTGCGGAGCATCTGGCGTATAGCCGCGGCTTTCTCGAAAGCCCACCCAGCGTAGCCGATGACGAAGCCGTACGCATTCTGATGCGCCTCAGCAGCGCGGTGTTCCGCGAGTATGCAGACAGCCGCCGAGTACGGCGGCCAGTGGAAGACTTCGTGATGGGATGCGCAAACTGGCTGCTGGAGTAGAAGTTCTCAATTGTCAGTTCACAGTTGTCAGTTATCCATGCGTGGAAAGTTCTGAGAACTAAGAACGGAGAACTGACAACTGTTACTCTGGATGGGTATGGCGCTTACGGTCGTTTTGAATGGACAGCCGCGATTATTTGAAGGGCTTTCCGGGCCTGCGAGCGTGGACGGACTGGTGGCCGAACTGGGCTTGAAAGGCGACCGGGTCGCCGTGGAGCTGAACGGTGAGATCGTACCGCGCGGCGGGTGGGCCGGGACCGAGGTGAACGAAGGCGATCGGATAGAGGTCGTTCATTTTGTTGGCGGCGGCTCGCCTAATTAGAACTAACACTTCAACTATCTGATGGAAGCGACTTCAAAAGAAGCTCCCACTGGTCGCCGTAGCTGCTCCAGCCGCCGAGAGTATGGACTCGGTCAAGGGCAGCCTGACTCATGCGTCGTTGAAGTGCGGGATCATCGGCCACCTGCTGCATCTTTTCCGTGAGCGCAGGGACATCACGGATAGGGACAATGCAGCCCTCAACACCGTCGGTAAACAGGTCCTCGCCGCCGGTGTTCGTCGAGCAGAGAACCGGGCAGCCGCAGGCAAGCGCCTGACCCTGCACCAGCGCTAGCCCTTCCTCAATGCTGGGCAACACCATCAGGTGGCTGGAACTCATCAGTTCCGCTAGCCTGAGCTGAGTGACAGAGCCGAGAAACTCCACGTTTTCACGGGGCAGCCGCCCAAGCACCGACTTAATATCCGGGTGAATCGTTCCCGCAAAGCGAAGGCGTTTGGCTGGATGTCGCAGCTTACTGAACGCCTCAAGCAGGTAGGGAACTCCCTTGCGCAAGCCCACAGCTCCAGCAAAGAGCACCTCGAAACGGCCATCAGCAGGCTCAGTCGTGCGGCGAAAGTTTTCGAGCCGGACGCCATAGGGAATGACATGAATCTTCTCTGCGGGCAGGCCCATCTCGACAAACGACCGCGCGGCAAAGTGTGAGGGGACCGTGATCGCGTCCGCGAACTGATAGATCTCTTCCTCGCGGGCAATGTCCCTCGGATCTCCAATACTGCGGGAGACGCCCCATCGCCGGTACTCCTCGGAGACGAGTTGTTCCTGATAGCGATGGTGCGATGAACCACGGTCGCAAACCATCCGCGTGCCGCGCGCCTGAAGTTCGCGGCCGGTCCTCAGGCTCGATCCGGAGAGCGCAATCAGCACATCCGGAGCAGGTTGTGAACGAAGCTGCCTGCTGGTCCAACGGTCGAATGCGAGCGCGTTCGCGTGGCCAAGCGGGTCGCGCAGAGCGGGAAGGTTCAGGCCCAGCTTCAGCAACGCAATCTCCGGCGTATGAAGCCACGGAAAGGTTCTGACCTTTTCACGCGGCACGCCTTCACGTCGAAGTCGCCGCCACGGATAGCTCGAATAGACCGTATCCAGCACGCCTCGGCGGTCAAGCTCGCGCGCCAGCTCAAAGTGGTGGAAGACACCGAAGACGGTTTGAACAACGCGCATATCCAACGCCAATCCTAGCTCAGGGCTTGCCGGTCAGTTGATGGAGCAGCGACTCCCAGGCGTCACCATATTTGGTCCAGCCCCCAAGGGCCCGGACACGGTGCAGGGCAGCTTCGCTCATGCGTCGCTGCAACTCAGGGTCGTCCGCAAGCTCGGTCATGCGCTCGGCAAGTGCCGCCGGGTCGCGCACAGGGACAATAAAGCCCTCAACACCATCGGTCAGCAGGTCTTCGCCGCCGGAGTGGGTCGTGGCGATGACAGGACAGCCGCAGGCGAGCGCCTGTCCCTGAACCAGGGCCATGCCTTCATCCAGACTGGGCATCACCATCACGTGGCTCCGGCTCATGTAGCCGGGCAACTCGGCCTGCGGGACCGAACCGATAAACGTGACGTTCTCCTGTGGAAGCCGAGGCAGGACAGTACGCATCTCAGGCATGACAGCGCCGACAACGGTAAGCCGCTTGCCGGGCACGCGCAGGCGGGCAAACGCTTCAAGCAGGTCGGTGAACCCTTTGGCCAGATCGATGCGGCCAACATACAGCACCTCGAAGCTGCCCGTAGGCGGGTCGGCCACCTTGCTGAAGCGGTCCAGCAGCACCCCATACGGGATCACATGAATCTTCTCCGGAGGAATGCCGCGCTCGACAAAGGTGCGCCGGGCGTGACTGGCAGGCACGGTGATGGCATCGGCGGCCTGATAGATGGCCTCCTCGCGGGCCAGGTCGCGCGGGTCGTCGTCCGCGCCTTCCGTGACACCCCAGCGCACGTGCTCAGCCTTCACAATCTCAGCCCGGTGCCGGATGTGTGTGGAACCACGGTCGCAGATGAAGATGCCTCCACGCTGCTGAAGCCGCACGCCGGTACGAAGACCGGCCCCGGAGATGGCGATAAAGGCGTCGCAGTGCGGGATGCGGCGCTCCGTCCACCGGTCGAAGGCCAGAGCGTTTGCATAGCCGAGGTGGTCGGAGAGCCAGCGGGGGCTGATGTGAGCACGGTTCAGCAGAAAGTCAGGGGTATGGAGCCAGGGAAACGTCTCCACCTTTTCCCGAGGCAGGCCTTCACGCTTGAGCCGTTGCCACGGCCAGGTGGAATAGATCTTTTCAAGATGGCCCCGACGGTCGAGTTCACGGGCAAGCTCAAAGTGGTGGAAGACGCCGAAGACGGCCTGGACAATTTTCATAAGACGAATACAAGGAGGACTTCGGGCAATAGTATCAAAGAGGTTCAAGGTAAGCTCCGCAACCTCAATATCACGTATAATACGTGGAGCACGTGAACTACGTGAGGAGGGTTATGTCGCTCATTCGAAATCAGAATGTAACCATCAGCCTGAGTGTTCAGACCATTCAAAAGGCGAGAGTGCTGGCGGCCAAGCGTTCCACGTCGATCAGCGGATTGCTTCGAGAGCAGGTCGAGATGCTGGTCCGCGAAGATGAAGCACGGGAACGTGCGTTAGCTTTGGCCATATCGAGGATGGAGCGCGGCCTTCACCTGGGTGGAGGACGTATGGTGAGCCGGGATGAACTCCATGAGCGATAGGACGTTTATCGATACGAACGTTCTGATCTATGCCCACGACATCGACCAGAAGGAAAAGCACGAGACTGCACGCGAACTTGTCGTTGACCTGCTGAGGACCCGGAATGCTGTAGTGAGCCCGCAAGTGCTACAGGAGTTTTATGTCAATGTGACCAGAAAGATTGCAAAGCCCTTGACGAAGCGGGTGGCACGCGAGATCGTCGAGGATTTTAGTATCTGGTGCGTCGAGACCACTGCGGACGAGGTCACTACGGCGTTTCGCATTGAAGACGACGCCAAGATAAGCTTTTGGGATGCTTTGATATGCGCCGCAGCCTTGAAGTCAAGGGCGAAGGTCATCCTCTCCGAAGACATGAATGCCGGGCAGAAGATCGCAGGCATCAGAATCCGAAATCCGTTTGCCAGGGGATAGCCTGAGGAGAACAAGGAGAAAGCAGGCCGGGCGATAACTATACATAATATGTGTTATCAGACATAGAAATTCTGAGACTCGTATTGTGTTCCAGGCGCGAGCCACTTTACCTCCACGCGGTGTCTCACCTCTATAGTGATCTGAACGTCTCTATGGATGCCCTGACATACGAGGTACGGTTTGTGCTGTCAGCTTCAATGAAGTCGCGCCTGCGGAGTTCCGGCCTGGTGTCGCTTCTGCTGCTTGCCTATTTGATCGGCGCGCCGAAACTCCGGGCGCAAACCGGCGGCCTCTATTTACATTCCCCCTCAATCGCGCAACCGAAACCAGTCACCGTCTCCGGCACCGTAGTCAATGCGGTCAGCGGCACTCCGGTTGCCCACGCGCTGGTTCAGATTGGCGGCCGGGCCATGCTGACCGGCCCTGACGGCAGCTTCGTGTTTGACCAGTTCACCGCCGCCAGGTCCAACGTCCGGGTTACGAAACCCGGCTATTACAGCTCGCTTGAACCCAACGGCTTCGGCGGGTTCAACCTCACTGCCAGCCAGTTGGACAAGCCGCTGCGGCTGCGGCTCTACCCTGAGGCGCTGCTGACCGGGACGGTTACGTCAGCGTTGGACGATGAGCCCTTGCAGCGAATCACCGTGAGCGCCATGCGGAGTGTCTCGGACGAGAATGGCCGCAGATGGATGCAGGCGGCGGCAACGCAAACCAATGTACGCGGAGAGTTCAGAATTCCCGTCCCTGCGGGCGAGTACAGGCTGGAGACGCACTATGAGGTGCGTAATCAAAATGGCAGCAATATCATTATGCCATTGATATTTCCAGCAAATACTTCCACTGACAGTTTAGATATGATCAGAGTGCATGGCGGCGAGCAGCAGCACATTGACCTGCATCCTGCCGAAGGGCCGAGCTATCGAGTTGACGTTACTCAGGATCCGGCCGTCGGCTTCGCCATGATGCGTGTCCAAAAGGCGAACGGCCCATGGTTCCCCATCGGCGCCATGCGGGTGACAGGAGATGGAGCCTACGAGTTCCGACTGCCCACAGGAAGCTATTCGCTGGCCGCCACCAAATACGGCCCCAATGGACCCGAGACAGCCGAGACGAGCTTTACCGTAGCGGACCATGATGTCTCGGGCGTGATGCTGCGATTTCAGCCGCAACAGATGGTGCCGGTGGAGCTGCGGCTCGATCCTGCAATGTCCGATAATGCGTCTCGAACAACACTGTCTCCCGCAGTCACGCAACCAAACCCAATGTCGTTGGGCATGATGCTCCGCAGCACCGACTCCGAAATGGATACGGGCATGGTCAACGTTGGCCCCTCGCGGCAGAAAGACGGCTCGACTGTATTTCGCCTCCAGCCCGGAAGCTACCGCTTATGGGCCCGCAGCTTCGGAGGATGGTATATCGAGTCGGCGACCTACGGCGACCGCGACCTGCTACGACAGGAGATGACCGTTGCCCCCGGCGGCGGCGGCCTGCCGATCGAGCTCACAGTCAGCAATCGGACGGGGAGTCTCGAAGGCACGGCGAACGTGAAGGATGAACCCTGCTCCTGCATGGTCTATCTGATCTCCACCACTCCGAGCGCAACCCCGGTCATCAACTCCGGAAGCAGCAACGAGGGCAACTTCTGGCTCCCCCTGGCTCCGGGAACATATCAGGCGGTGGCGTTCGAGCAGTATCACGCAGCCGATTTCAGAGACCCGGCGGCGCTGGCTCCGTTTGCCAGCCACGTGCAGACGGTGACGATTCGCGCCGGAGAGAAGGCAACGGTTCGTCTTGACGCCGTGACGGACGAGGAGATTGCGCCATGATGCGGGCCAAGGGCAATTCGAGAGCACGCTCTTCCCTGCTCTGCCTGACTCTGGCTGCGGTATACAGCATGATTGCGCCTGGTCAGTCTGCCGCACCGAAGGCTGCAACTCCACAGACGCAGTACCGGATCACGGGCGTACTGGTAAACAGCGTCGATGGCTCGCCCGTGCAGCACGGACATCTTGAGGCAGCGCTGACAGGCAGTGGGCGGCAGGCGGGCCAGCAACTCGGCACCAGTCAGAATTCAGCCGGCACAGACGATCAGGGCCGCTTCGTGCTTTCGCTGCCTTCCGCGGGTATGTGGAACGTGACCGCGTGGGCGCGTGGGTTTGTGCGGCAGGGCTACCAGCAGCACGAAGAGTTTACGACCGGACTCGTCCTGACCCGCGCAGAACCTGCAATGGACATCCGTTTCACGCTGAGCCCCGATGCCGCAATCAGCGGCGTCGTAACGAATGACGCAGGCGAGGCCGTACGTGGGGCGCAGGTGTCGCTCGTGCGCGTGCGGCCGTCTACACCCGGGATCGCGGAGCCCGCAGCCGTGGGAGCGGAAGCCACCACGACAGACGATCGCGGCCTGTATGAGTTCGACGATCTGAAGCCGGGGCGGTACCGTGTCCGCGTCATAGCCCAGCCCTGGTACGCGCTGGCGGCCAGACAACGCCCAGTCACAGAGAATGATCCGCCACTGGACCCATCGCTCGACGTGACCTACCAGACGACATGGTTCCCGGGCACTGCGGATGCAGATGCGGCCGAGACTCTGTCCCTGAAGGCAGGCGACTCTCAGGAGGCAGATGTGAGCCTGACGGCTGTACCGGCTGCTCATCTGGTGGTCGATCCTCCCACAAGCCCATCCTCGGACCAGCGACAGAACCGGCAAGTCTGGCCGACGATCCAGCGGATCGACTCCGGCGGCGAACCTATGGGCTACACTCAGCCCTCGATACGCAGAGTCGCCGACGGGCCATTTGAGGTAGAAGGGCTTGCTCCGGGCTTGTATCAAATTCGTCTGAACGGACCTGGGCAAGGCAAAGTGACTACGGTGCGGGTCACAGCGGACGGCACGCAGACGGTCAACTTCGACGCCGTTCCCAGCGCGGCCAGTGTCAGCTTCCACATCGACGGCCTGCCCGATGGCCTGCCGAATCTGCTGATCGTGAGCCTCATCGACCCCGAGAGCCATCGTGTTGTGGCATCGATGAATCTCGGGGGCGGGCCGCGCCCGATCACCCGGCTGCGCAACCCTCCCGGCACACGCGGCAATCCTCCGGCTGTCGCACAGCAGCAGCCAACCCTCAACGTTCCCGCCGGACAGTATGAAGTTGTTCTGATGGGACAGCCTGAACTCTATCTCGGCGGCGTAACCGGTCAAGGCGCGCAGGCCACAGGACGCTCCGTTACATTGCCCGGAGGCGAATCAAGCCTGACCCTGCATGTCGTCAAAGGCCGCGCAACGTTAACGGGCTTCGCCAGCTTCAAAGGCAAACCCGCTGCCGGCGCAGTCGTCATGCTGGTTCCTGCAACGCTGGGCCAGACGGGCGCTCTCCAGATTGTGCGACGCGACCAGTCCAACAGCGACGGCAGCTTCAACATCGCGCAGGTTATTCCCGGACAATACATCCTGATCGCAATCGACGATGGCTGGAACATCAACTGGAACGATGCCGAGACGCTTCAGCGTTACCTGACCGGCGGCGTCGCCGTCGATCTCCCCGGTGGCGGCGACGTAGCAGAAAACGTCGATGCGCAGGCGCCGTAACGCCTTCCGCAACTCTCTAATCCAACGTGCAAATGTGTTAGATTCAAAACAGCCCGCAATACTGCGGAGAGATGGCCGAGTGGCTGAAGGCGCACGCTTGGAAAGCGTGTATACCGCAAGGTATCCAGGGTTCGAATCCCTGTCTCTCCGCCAGCGAACCTCCACCCGGAAATTCAATGTTGCTGAGGACTGCCCGCTTTCACGGGACCAGCCGAAGCATGACCTGTGCCTTCAGTCAGGTCAATGATGCGATCGATCTTCGCAGGCGGGTCGAATGATTCGGTCTCTCCGTTGGGCCAGCGCACATCGAGACTGGTCAGGTGCGTCTCCTGCCCAAGGCCAAAATGGATACGCAGATCATTCGACGAGTCATAGCTGGAGCCGCTGAGCACTTCATCCACCCATATCCGCTTTGCCGAGTGCAAAATAACGCGCGCGCCGATAGCATCGCGGTTCGACGTCGTGCCCATCAGATGAAACTCGATCCAGTGGTTTTCGTTCTTTGCGACATTGACCAGCACCATCGGTCTGTCGCTCAGGTTGTTGATGACCGCCTCCAGCCGTCCATCGTTGAAGAGATCGCCAATCGCAAGCCCGCGGCTGGAGCGAGGTTCGGTAAGCCCGGGGCCGGAGACCTTCGAGAGGTCGCGGAACTTTCCGTTGCCAAGGTTGTAGTAGAGCAAGCGTCGCTCGCGGTAGGTCGAACCCAGCTTCGCCGAGTCCACCTCCGGATAAACGTGGCCGTTGACGACAAGTAAATCGGGCCAGCCGTCGTTATCGACATCGGCAAACATCGTGCCCCAACCGAGCGCGTCGGTGTTGATGCCAAGACCCGCCGGAAAGGTCATGTCCGTAAACGAACCGTCGCCGTTGTTGTGGTAGAGCGTAGAGGTGTCGTCGGAGAAGTTGGTCTTGAAGAGATCGAGATGTCCGTCGCCGTCGTAGTCGGCTGAAGTAGAGCCCATGCCCGCCTGCTCGCGTCCGTCTTCGTTGAAGGCCACGCCCGCATCGGCGGCCACATCGGTGAAAGTGCCGTCGTGGTTGTTGCGGTAGAGAATCGCGGGGGTCGAGTCGCACGCCACGTAAAGATCGGGCCAGCCATCGTCGTTGTAGTCGAGCGTCGTGATCGAAAAACAGTAGTGGCCGTAGGTCTTCTGAAAGCCGCTCGCTTTGCTGACGTCTTCAAACTTGCCGTTGCCAAGATTGTGATAAAGAATGTTGGTCGTGAACGCGAGACCGCGCGGGCCGCACATCACAGGAACACCCTTCCAAATACAGCTCGGATTCTGCCCCGGCGCAGGGGTGTTCGCAAGGTCGAAGTGAACATAGTTGGCGACGGCGAGATCGAGTTTGCCGTCGCGGTCATAATCGATGAAGGCGCAGCCGGTTCCCCACTCTTTGCCTGTGCCCGCTACGCCCGCCTGCTCGGCCACTTCTTTGAACGTGCCATTACCCTGATTGCGATACAGGCGATTTTTTCCGTAGCCGGTAACATACAGGTCGTCATAGCCGTCGTTGTCGTAGTCGCCCACACACGCGCCCTGCCCCCACGCGGTGGAAACAAGCCCTGCCTTCGCGGTCACATCGGTAAAGGTGCCGTCGTGGTTGTTGTGAAACAGATGGCTCGTCGGCGCAGGCCCCGTGCTCTTCTCGCCGGGCAGCGTAGTGCCGTTGACCATGAAGATGTCGGCCCAGCCGTCGCGGTCGTAGTCAAAGATAGCGACGCCTGAGCCGGTGGACTCAATGATGTAGTGCTTCGCCTCGACGTTGCCGTTTACGTCAAGCACAGTGATACCAGCCTTCGCGGCAACATCGACAAACCACGCAGGAGCAGGGTTGTCCGTCGTCGGCGGATACGGCTGCTGCGCAGCGGAACACGCGACAAGGACCACGAGCACGCCGGCGAAGATGGAAATCTCACGCTTCATGGCTTGGCCGCAGACAAAGCGGCTTTGGCGGCCGATGACGCTCCACTGCCCATCGCCACGGTCTTCAGTATCTTGCCGCCCTCCTGAATGACGTAGAGATGATTGGCCGCCAGCTTTGCAAGTTTATCGGTCGCGCCGGAGGGCCAGTTGATTTGAACATCGGCCTGCGTTGCGCGGTCGAGTCCAAAGTGAATGCGAAGGTCGCTCTGCGAGTAATAGCTGCCGCCGCTGCGTACCTCATCCACCTGCACAAAGGGCTTCGCCGTACCGGGCGGCGTTGTCGTAACGCTGATCTTTGCGCCGATGCCGGTTCGGTTCGATTTCGTTCCGACGGTGCGAATCTTGATCCAGTTGCGCCCCGTCGTCGAATCGCAGCGGAGCAGTTGCGGCATCGTATTGATGCAGTTGACGACCACGTCGATGTCGCCGTCATTGTCGTAGTCGCCAAAGGCGCAGCCGCGAGCAGGCGCGCGCTCCGTGATGCCCGGCCCTCCCTTCGTCGTCACCTCTTCAAACTGTCCATTTCGCAGGTTGCGATAGAGATATTTGTGCTCCGCGTAAGGAGCCTCGATGGGTGTGCCGTCAACCTCCGGGTAGACGTGGCCATTGCAGATCAGGATGTCGAGCCAGCCATCGTTGTCCATGTCGAAGAACCCAACGCCCCAGCCGAGCAGCCGCGTATTGACGCCCAGCCCTGCCTGATAGGTGCGGTCGTCGAACGTGCCGTCGCCCAGGTTCAGATAAAGCGAGTCGGTGTCGCCGGCAAAGTTTGTCTTCACCAGGTCGAAGCGTCCATCGCGGTTGTAGTCGCCCACAGAGACGCCCATCCCTGCCTGCGGCTTGCCATCAGGCGAATACGCAACACCGGCCTCGATGGCTACATCTTTGAACGTACCGTCCTTCTGGTTCTGATACAACGTCGCCGCGGTCGAATCATTTGCAACGTAGATGTCGGGCCAGCCGTCACCGTCAAAATCGGACACAGCCACCGAAAGACCATACGTTCCAATGGTGTCCCACATGCCGCTCTTCTCGGAAACATCGGTGAAGGTGCCATTGCCATTGTTGTGATAGAGAATATTCTTCCCGCCCTGTAAACCGGGCGGCCCACAGGCCACCTGAATCCCCTTGTACTGACAGCCTGCGGCCTCAGGCAGCGGCGCGGTCTTGATGTCGAAGTCGATATAGTTGGCGACGAAGAGATCGAGATGACCGTCACGATCGTAATCAAGAAACGCGCAGCCGGAGTTCCAGCGAGTCTTCGCTTGCAGCAGGCCCGCTTCCTTGGTCACGTCCGTGAACGTGCCGTCGCCGTTATTGCGATAGAGAATGTTCTGGCCGTAGTAGGTGACAAAGAGATCGTCCCATCCATCGTTGTTGTAGTCGCCGACACAGCAACCCTGCCCCCACCCGGTGCGGCCAACTCCCGCCTTCAACGTTACATCGGTAAACGTGCCATCACGATTATTTTTGAAGAGCCGCGAGATCGGCTCGTGCCCCTTCGGAAACCCTCCCAGTCGAGTTCCGTTCACAAGAAAGATGTCGAGCCAGTCGTCGTGATCGTAGTCGAAGAAGGCGACGCCGCAGCCTGTGGTTTCGAGCAGGTAGCGGTTCTTATGCTCACCTCCATAGATCGTCTTTGCGTTGAGACCCGATTCGCGCGCCACATCAATAAAGCTGACACCAAGCGGCGTATCTGCAATCGGCGAAGGCGGACCCTTCGGCGCCGGACGCGGCGTGGCATTATAGGTGGGGCGCGATCCGCCCATCGTCTGCGGGCCCGATTGAGATTGCGGCGCCGCAAGAGCGAGCACATCGTCGAGCGAAAGGACCAGCGCCGTGGTGGACAGCGAGGCGATAAAACTGCGGCGCGACCAGCTCAAACCAGACTCCTCCGGGCCGTTGTCCCGGTGCAGGCGTGCGCGTTGCTTCGCCGCCATGCGGTTGTTATATCAAAATTGCCACGGCCCAATCCTCAAGACCGAGGGTTCAAGATCAAACCTCAAGGATGCGCAGGCGCGGCATCGGTTGACGGTGCAAGCTGCTCGGCTTTCTGGCGTTCAAGCACGGCAGCGGCGTGCTCGCCCTTGCGGTCAAACGCCTCTGCCAGCGCCAGGTGTGCATCCGCATAATTCGGATCAGCGGCAACGGCGGTCTGAAGCTGTGCAAGCGCCTCCGTAAGCTGTCCTTTTCTGAGCAGCGCGCGGCCGGAGTCGAGCGCGAAGTTCGCGCGCTGGCGGCTGACTGCGATGCGGCTCAGTTCAGCGGCCTTTTTGCGTTCCGCAACAGCGCCCGCATGATCGCCCTGCTGACTGAGAATCGCCGCCAGCGTGATATGCGGGCTGGGCTGCGCAGGCAGTAACTCAATCGCGCGGTGCAACGCACTCACTGCCTTGTCGAAGTTATTCGTCTCTTTGTAGATACTCCCTAGAATAGCCCACGCCTGCCCATTGTCCGGGCGAAGCGTCGTGGCCCGCTCCAGCGCGGCCTGAGCATCGGCAAAGCGGCCAAGCTGCATATACAAAACGCCAAGCGTATAAGGCGGATCAGGCAGTTCCGGATCCAGCTTCCCTGCGTGCTCCAACTCGGGAATGGCCGCTGCGGGGTCATCTTTCAGCTTGAAGGCAAGGCCGAGGTCGTAATGAATCTGCGGATTGTCTGGAGCAAGCGCAATGCCCGCGCGGAACTGTTCGATAGCGTGATTCAGATCGCTCTGCTGCAGATACGCGACGCCTAAGTCCTCGCGCAGCGTTGCGCTGTTTGCATTGAGTGCCAGCGCGCGGTTGTAATACGCAATCGCATCCTTCGCATTGCCCGTCTGCACCAGCGCAAGACCAAGATTCGTCAACGCATCAGAGTCCTTCGGTCGTGCCGCGACAACCTTCCTGAAATAGGACTGCGCCTCCTGAGCATTGCCACCGGATTGCAGCGCGAGAGCAAGCTCATATTGGATGCCGGTTGACGCAGGCGCGAGCGACAGTGCGTGCCGCAGCACTGCGACTGCCTGCTCATCCTGATTTGCTGCCCGCAACGCATGGCCAAGCTGCATGGCGTAGTCGGCATTGCTCTCTTTCGTCAGAGTGTTTGCCTCAGCCAGCTCGTTAACCGCGGCAGCCGGATTATTTTGATTGAGCAGCACAGTGCCGAGATGGTAGTGCGCCGAAGCGAGTGACGGTTCCAGCGCGATGGCCGCCTGGAAGTGCGTCGCGGCTTCATCGTAGTGCTGCTGCTGCGCTAACAACATGCCCAGAGTATCGTTGAGTGCCGCATTGTTTGGCGAGCCGGCAAGGGCCGACTCAATCTGTTTCTGAGCGTCGCTCGCCCGGCCGGTTGCCGAGAGTGACGTAGCATAGGCAATCGAAGCCTCCGGCGTGAGCGGCGAGCCTGCTTTCATTTGGTCGAAGAGCTGAAACATCTCAATCGACCGTGCATAGTTGCGAAGCTGCTCCTCCACCATGGCCAGATTGAGCACGACGTTGGCATCATGCGGGTCGAGCCTGTGCGCCTCCTCAAGCTGCGCTGCCGCGGCGCGCGCATTGCCTTCGGCAAGCAGCACCGTGCCATAGGCGGCGTGGCCTGCCGCAACACGAGGAGCAAGCCGCACGAGCCTTGCAAACTCTGCATGAGCCGTACGCAGATCGTCACGTTGATAGGCGGCCGATCCCGCGCGAAAAGCCTCTCCCGCCTCCTTCATCGCTGTACTTTCAGCATGCTTTGCCGGAGCTTGTGCGTGCGATAGCGGCACGGCAACAACGATAATACCGAGAAGGAACAGCGAACGTGCCTGAAGAAATTGCATGCTGAGCGTGATTCTACTTAATGAACGTTTTCGAGTTTAGGCTGGCTCGCCGCCTGAAGCTTCTGCGCCGTATCAACCTCGCGGCTTGCATCGGCCGTGCGGCCCAGCGAGCGATAGGCCTGGCCGAGCAGGCTATGCGTCATAGAGTTGCCGGGGTCCATGCGTTCGGCGCGTTCCAGATACATAACGGCGTTGACTGGGTCTTGGCTGCGTAGCAGCGCCTTGCCCAGCAAAATGTATGGGCCAGTCGAGGCCGGCTCCAGCAACAGCGCGCGCTGTAACGACTGTTGCGCCTTCGTATAGTCTCCAGCGCGAACGTAGGCGTCGCCGAGGCGGTCGTAGATGCTGCCGTCAAGCGGATTGCGCGCACGTTCCTTCTCAAATTCAGCGATAGCCACATCGAGATGCTCACCTGCCAGCGCAATCTCCCCCAGCAACTCATGCGCCAGCGGAAGCAGCGGATCAAGCTCCAGCGCCTTCGTCGCATACTGCTGCGCGATGGGCAGGTACTCGCGACGGAACAACATCCTCGCGGCCAGAAGATACGCTTGCGCCGAGTCCGGTGCAAAGCCATACTGCACGGCAAAGGCATGGCGCGCACCGTCGTAGTTGCGCGTATCGACATAGCAGAGGGCAAGCACGTAGCTGGGATCGACTTTGGTCTGGGCGTTCCAGTCGTGCGCCGCTTCAAGAAAAGGAATCGCCTTCGCGGGCTGTCCGAGACGAAACAGAGTCAGGCCGCGCATCTGCGTTGACTCCAGATCGTGCGCATCCTGCTGCAATGCGCGGGCGAATGCAGCGTCGGCATCGGAAAAGCGGTTTTCCTGATAGAGTGCCACGCCGCGCAGACGCTCGACGCCCGCCGGTATAGGCTGCTGCGCCGCAAGCGCATCGAGGTGCTTGAGGACTTCGGCACTGTGCCCGTGATCGATCATCTGGCGAAGCTCCGCCAGATTTGGCGTAGCGGAAGAACCGGCGCTGCCCACCGATTGCGCGCACAATGCAGCCGCAGAGACGGCAAGTGCGAAAGCAACGAAGGTTGTGCGCAGAGGAGTCATTCAGCGAACCTTGACCTGAGTGTAATGGATAGAGAAAGGGGAGCCGAAGCTCCCCTTTCTCATGATCGCTCCGGTATGTCAGAACTGCGCACGCAGCGAGAACTGCAATTGACGTGGATGAGACGAACCATCTGGGAATGGCCCGTTGCCAATCGCTCCGTTCTGGTCGATGTTGCCGCCGGGGCTGCCGAAGTTGATATGGTTGACGACATTGAACGCATCCATACGGAACTGGACCGTTGCCATCTCGCGGATGGGGAAGTCCTTCTGAACCGCCAGGTCCATATTGAACAAGTGCGGTCCAAAGACGCTGTTCCGTCCGACGTTTCCGATCTGATCCAGGCCGGGCACGGTGAAGGTGGTGCCCAGGGTTTGCGCCTTGAAGTAGACCAGGCCATTGCCGGGGAAGCCGGAGACATGAGACTTGAACGCGCCTGGGTTTCCGTTGACCTGGCAAGGCACGCCGCCCGGTATCTGATTACTGCACGTGCTATAGCCGAGCGTAAAGGGAAGGCCGCTGGAGTAGTTGAGCACTGGACTAAGCTCCCATCCTCCGACGATCTGGTTGACGATCCCGTTTGCGTGGGTAAGCAAAGGCTTGTTGTGCCCGAAGGGTAGCTGGTACAAACCATAGATAATGATTTGCTGTTGCCTCAACTGGCTGTCGCGTCCTTTCACAGCCGCCTTGCTCCAGGTTGAATAGCCTGTAGAGTAACTGGTCGCGCGCTGCCAGGCGTAGTTGGCGTTGAGCGAGAGTCCCTTGGAGAACTGCTTGGCGAGTGAGACCTGCAGCGAGTTGAAGTGCGAGTCGAAGTTGTTGCTGTAGTCGGTGATGCCGTTCGTCCAGCCGCACTGGCCACTTGAGATGAGCGGATCGCTTACATGATAGTTCGAGTCGGCGCAGGCCGGTAACTTGCCTCCGTAGTAGCGCTGCAGGTAGGTTGAGTTCTGGGTTCCTCCGGTGAGGGAGATCCCGGGGACCGACTGACCATTGAGCGCCTTCGCGCCATAGTTTGTGCCTGGGCTCACGGAAGGATCGTAGTGGAGTGCCTGCCCTGTGATGCTGTACTGAGCCGGCAGGAAGACCGCCGTTTCGTTGGGATTGGTCGCGTTGCCGCTGCTGTCGCCGAGCGTATGTGTGCCCTTGTTGCCGACATAGGCGATCGTCAGGGAAACTGTTGGTGTCAGTGACTGCTGCATGCTCAGGTTCCATGCATCGAGGCTTGGGAGGCGGAGCGGGTTGGGCCGGGCACGGGAGTTGACGGCGTAACCGGGGTTGGGCAGCAAACCGCTCGCAGGCACCGGTATCGGCGTTGGGGCCGGAGGTCCTTGAGCCAGCGTGAACGCCGAACTCAGATAGCCGCCGGTTGCCGTAATCTCCTGGCTGGAGAGGACTGGCAGGTTCTGCGTAGCGGCGTGTCCGAAGATAGAACCGAAGACTCCGATGTCAAAGCTGCGTCCATACCCTCCACGGATGACCGTTGTGGGAAGTATCTGATAGGCCACGCCGATTCTCGGGCTATAGGTCTTGGTATCTCTGCTCCAATTCATATTGCTGGCAACTTTGCCCACACCAGCAACATTGAGGTAGCCGGTAGCCGGATCCATGAGTGAGCCGTTGCCTTTGGCGTTGATGGTCTCCGGGAAATAGAACTCATAACGGAGACCATAGTTCACGGTTAACTTCTGCGTAACACGCCAGGTGTCCTGCGCATAGAAGAAGTCGCGCTTCTGAAACTCCTTCGCATTGGTCGAAGTGCTGACATACCGCTTGAAGCCGGTCACTTTGCCCAGAGCGAAGGTTGCGAAGCCCAGGCCGCCGGTCGAGCCGTTGGAGGTCGGCGCATTGCCGAAGTAGAGGATTCCAGTGCGATCGTTGTCGCTGGGCACGCGCAGGTTGCGGGCGTAGCGAATGTCGGCCCCAAACTTGGCCGAGTGGTTTCCGAGAACCTTGGTCCAGTTATTGACGATCTGGAACTGGTCCTCGCGCTCGGTGAGCGGGCAGTTGCAACGGTCCACGTTCAGACCGGCGCCATACTGCGGCCCCTGGCTCTGCCCATTCGAAGGCTCCGCTCTAAGGTCGGTCCCTAACTCAGCCAGTTGGATACTTGGAGCACCGCCCGTGGCGGCCACCCCTGTATTCATGCCGGGGATACCGAGCTGCGTAGCAAGCTGGGTGTTCTGGTCGTACTTCGAGGTGATGATGTTATAGCGGAAGTAGCCCAGGCGGACGTCGGTGACCAGCTTCGCATTCAGCACAACGTCGGTACCAAGCGCAACGCTGTCGTTGGCGCCCTTGGACGTACCACCGTAACCACCTAGACCGAATCCGGATCCTCCAGCCGCTCCAAAGATCGTCTTTCCAGTCAGAGTGTCCGTGAAACGGCTGAAACGTCCGAAGAAATGGACCCTTTCACTCATCTGATAGTCGCCGCGCACATCCCATTGGTCGCTGTTCAAGCCGCCTGTGCCGGACCCGGAGTAATTGTTCTTAAGACCGTTGAGACTGCTCTGTGGATTGTTTGGCTTGTAGGGTTCCAGCAGCGCGAAGAAGTTCTTCGCCTGTGTGGAGACCTGTGCTGCCGGAATCACGTTGCCGGGATACGGCGTGCCGTTTGCCTGATAGATAATCTGGCCGGGTCCTCCGTTGGCAGTGGAAGCATATTCGCTGAAGTCACAGCCGGGAATCCCGCTTGGCCCTACCTGCTTGCCGAGGCAAGTCTCGACCGCAAGGGCCGACGGCACGGTTTGTACATTGGCGGTTCCGACTTTCTGCCGTATTCCCTGGTAATCGGCAAAGAAGAAGAGTTTGTCCTTGATGACCGGCCCGCCGATCGAGCCGCCAAACTGATTCTTCAGCGCCTGAGGAACGGGAGCGCGCCCTGGCCCCTGCGTAAACGGGTCCTTCGCCAGGTTCGCGGCGCTTTGGCGATAGTCGAATATGGAGCCGTGGAACTTGTTCGTGCCCGACTTGGTCTGCGCGGTCACGACCGAGGAGACGGCCTTGCCGAACTCCGCATCGAAGTTCTGCGTCGTGATCTTCGCCTCAGAGAGCGAATCGAGGTTGGGATTGACGACGATGATGCCGAGGATCGGGTCCTGATTGTCGGTCCCGTCTAACTCATAGGCGACACCCGCGAACGCCTGCCCATCCACCATAATCTGTTTGCTGCCCTGCGGATTTTCGCTGGCGGCGTGGCTCCACCCAAGCTCCTGCGCGCCCGGCAGCAAAAGCTGCAAGCCCGTAAAGTTCCGGCCAGGGATGGGCAGGTCTTGAATCTGGTTGACATTGAAGACATGCGAAACATCGGCGCGGTCCGTCTTGAGCAAAGGAACCGCATCGGCATTCACTTCGATGGTCTCAGTAGCAGCTCCCGGAGAAAGAGCAGCCGTGACCTTGACAGAGGTGTCTGCGAAGACCTGAATGCCCTTTTGCTCGAAGGCCGAGAACCCGGAGGCCGTCACCTTGACGTCGTAGATGTCGGGAATAAGGTGGTCGGCGGTGAAGTCTCCGCTGTCGTTCGACTGGATCGTGCTCGACGTGCCCTTTGCGACATCGGTCACAAGGATAGTTGCATTGGGAACTACGGCACCGGTCTTATCGGTGATTGTGCCGTAGATCGATCCGTAAACCGCCTGGCCAAACCCTGTCGGTGTAAGCGCCACCAGGCAAAGTACCAGTACTGCCAGGAGCGGTCGCATTGTTCGCACTCTCTGCATAATGTGCCTCCAAAAGCCGTGCTTAAATCTCGTTCTGGTTGACCCCGCCTCAATCTTCGGTTGGACATCAGGCGGAGCATGGTGAACTTCCGTTGCCATTTCCTTCGGAGCGTGCGCCAGTACATGACGCGTCCTGAAAAATACGTGAGTATGGCGTCAAATGTCAATACCTATGCCATACATATATGCTTACCAATCTCACATAATGCCATGTCAAAGATGACTTCACACAAATACACTTCGATGCGGTCCGTCCTCTCCTCCATCCGTTCACTGCGGCATCACCTCGTGTTTACCGGCAACTGCAACATAATAATATCTTTAGTAAAATATCCCGTCGAGGTGTCAAGCACCGGGTTGGAGAAAATACTCCACCAAAAGGTTGACCACCGGGCCACGGATATTTTTGAAGTATCTGCAAATGACATGCTCAATGTCTATACAATCAATGGAAGCGCCCCTCGGCGAAAGAGAGGCTTCAGGGGTCTGGAGTTTCAGTGAAGAGAAAGCACGACACCCACGGCAAACGTCAAGAGGCGGGTAAAGATACCCTGGACACCACACGCATCGAGGCCGCGGCGGAGTTCCCTGCACCCGAAGCCCCGCGCTATCGGCAAATTTACGAAGACCTCCACTCCGCAATCCAGCACGGAGCATTCCAGCCTGGAGACAAACTGCCCAGCGAAGCGGAGTTGGGCAAGCGATACAACACCTCGCGCATCACGGTGGCAAAGGCTGTCAATGAGCTTCAGTTGAAGGGCCTGGTCACGCGACGGCCCGGTTCTGGAACGCACGTGCGCGCGCCTCTGGTCTCCACCGGGCGCGTCTTCGGTCTACTCATTCCCGACCTCGGCCGCACGGAGATATTCGAGCCCATCTGCCACGGCATGATGCAGTCGCCGTTCTCCAAGCAACACTCCCTCCTATGGGGACACTCGATGCGCGAAGCCGCCCAGCAGGAGAAAGAGGCGGAGCAGTTGTGTCATCAGTATGTCGCGCAAAAGGTCTCCGGCGTCTTCTTCGCGCCGCTCGAATTCACGCCGGAGAAAGACGCCGTCAACCAGCGCATTGCAACGGCACTGGACCACGCGGGCATCGCCGTGGTGCTGCTGGACCGCTGCTTCGCGCCCTATCCGATGCGCTCCAAGTACGACCTTGTCGGCATCGACAACCGTCAGGCCGGCTATCGCATTACCGAGCATCTGCTGTTGCATGGCGCGACCCGCGTAGTATTCGTGGCAAAGCCGCAGTCTGCCTCCAGCGTTACCGCGAGGATTGCCGGCTATCGAGAGGCGCTCCTGGCGCATGGCCTGCGTTCGCAGAAAGACATGGTCTGCTTCGGCGACCCCGACGATCAGGCATTTATCGAGAAGATGCTCAGCGAGCATCGCCCGGATGGCATCGTCGGCGCGAACGACTTTACAGCAGCGCGCGTCATGGCAAGCCTCACCCGTGCGGGCGTGAAGATTCCCGAAGAGGTCCGGCTGGTCGGCATCGACGACGTGAAGTACGCCAGCATGTTGCCCGTCCCGCTGACGACGCAGCATCAAAGTTGTGCCGACATCGGAGCTATGGCGCTGGCCACCATGCTGCAACGGCTGGACAACCCGAATCTGCCCACCCGCGATGTCCTGCTCCAGACCCACACCGTGGTGCGAAGATCATGCGGGACTCACCTTTCCGCGCACCACAAGTCATTGTAGAGAATGGCGGAAGACGGTAATGCTATGTCATTACTTCGAATTTGCCATATCTAATGCTATAGTGTTCGGAACCCATGGGAGGCCGAACACCGATGCCAAAAAACCGTCGCACCTCATTACGTCGTATTGGCTGGATGCCGATTGCAATCATGCTCGCTACCCTGACCCTCATGACCCCCGGAAGCGTCGCCCGAGGCCAGTCCGCGCGCCCGGACAGCGGCTCATGGTGGCGGCATGCCGTGATCTACGAGATCTATCCGCGCAGCTTTCAGGACTCCAACGGCGACGGCATCGGCGACCTGAACGGCATCACCTCGCGGCTCGACTACCTCGAATCGCTTGGTGTCAACGCGGTCTGGCTGTCGCCTGTCTATCCTTCACCGCAGGTGGACTTCGGCTACGACATCTCTGACTACGAGAACATCGACCCGCAATACGGAACGCTCGCGGACTTCGACCATCTTGTCCAGGAGGCGAACAAGCACCACATCCGCATCCTCATGGACATGGTGATGAACCACACCTCCGACAAGCACAAATGGTTCATCGAATCAGAGAGCTCGCGTACAAATCCGAAGCGCGACTGGTATGTCTGGCGCGACCCCAAAGGCTACGACGCCAACGGCAAGCCAATTCCCCCCAATAACTGGACCAGTCTTTTCGGCGGCTCGGCATGGCAGTACGACCCGAAGACGAAGCAGTTCTACTACCACAAGTTTTACAAACAACAGCCAGACCTGAACTGGCGCAACCCCGAGGTCGAAAAGGCAATGTTCGACGCCGTCAGGTTCTGGCTCGATCGCGGCGTTGCCGGCTTCCGGCTGGACGCCGTACCGACGCTCTTTGAAGATCCACGACTGCGAAACGAACCCGTGCTGAAAGGCACCGACGCCTTCGGCGACCCCAACCTCGACGACATCTACACGAACAATCTGCCGGAGGTGCATGACGTCATGCGCCGTCTGCGCGCGTTAGTCGAAAAGTATCCGGGAGACCGCGTCCTGATTGGCGAAACGTACCTGCCGAACATCGAGGAACTCGACAAGTGGTACGGCGGCGCAAAGCGCGATGAACTGCAACTGCCGATGGACATGCAGGTCGGCTTCATCAACAAGCTCGACGCTTCCCTGTTCCGCAAGCGCATTCAGGACGCCGAGACACGCATCAACGGCAACCAGCCGCTGTTCGTCTTCGATAACCACGACAACCGCCGAAGCTGGGACCGCTACGGCGACGGCATCCACAACGAGGCCATCGCCAGAGTCATCGCGGCCACGCTGCTGACCTCGCATGCAACTGCGCTGATGTACTACGGCGAAGAGATCGGCATGGTCACGTCCACCCCCAAACGCAAGCAGGACGTGAAGGACCCCATCGGCATCACCGGCTGGCCAAAAGAGAAAGGACGCGACGGCGAGCGCACGCCGATGCAGTGGGACAGCTCGAAGAACGCGGGCTTCAGCACTGCGGACAAGACATGGCTCCCCGTTGCGGAAAACTATCGCACGGTCAATGTGAAGGTGGAAGAGGGCGAGCCGAACTCGCTGCTCAACTGGCACAAAAAGCTGATCGCCATGCGCGCGAGCGATCCTGCGCTGCGCAGCGGCAAGCAGATTATGCTCGACGACACCAACCCCTCGGTGCTGTCGTATGTGCGTGAAGGCGTCAACGGCAGCCCATCTGTCGTCGTTGCGCTCAACTTCACGAACCAGCCGCGGACCGTCTCGCTCGATACTGCAAAGGTTGGCGTATCGGGCAGCAAGGTGAAGACACTGATGACCGATGCGCCATCCCTCAAAGGCGCATCCAGCCTGCACAATCTGACGCTGCCTCCGTTTGCATCGTGGATTGGCAGCGTGCAATAGACTCTCCGCTTGCAACGCGCCTGATGCCGCGAAGGGATCAGGCGCATTTCTACGGGCCAGGTATGACGAGGTGTTTTATGGGCCGCTCTCGACGGATGTACGCGCTTGTGTTGCTGGTCTTCGCGTGGCCTGCGTATCCGCAATCGGTCAAACGGAACGATGCCGGCAATGCGAGCATCCTGCAATACATCAACCAGGGATGGACCACGCTTTCGCGCTCCATGAGCGACTGCAAATCGATGGTCGATCCGAAGGTGACGACGACGCCGATTCTCTACCTGCCGGCAAAGATGGCCGTCCCGCCTGCCGTTGACTCGATGGAGAAGCACTGCAAGGTTGAAGTCCGCAGCTTGCCCCACACCATCGAGCACATGGGCGACGTGAGCGTCTCCGAAATTCCCGACGAGGGGTTGCTCTACCTGCCTCATCCCTACGTCGTTCCCGGCGGCCGCTTCAACGAGATGTATGGCTGGGACAGCTATTTCATCGTGCTCGGCCTCGTCCAGGATGGACGCACCGACCTGGCGCGCGACATGGTCGAAAACTTCTTCTTCGAGATCGCCAACTACGGCGCCATCCTCAACGCGAACCGCACGTACTACCTGACGCGCTCGCAGCCGCCGTTTCTCAGCTCGATGATCCGCGAAGTCTACGAGCACCCGAACGGCCATCCGCTCTCGAAGGCATGGCTGGCCTCGGCCTACAGTTATGCCAAACGCGACTATGCACTCTGGACGCGCTCCCCGCATCTTGCCGGAGACACAGGCCTCGCGCGATACGACGACATCGGCTCAGGCCCCGTGCCGGAGATGGCCGACGACAGCAACTACTACTCCGATGTCATTCGCTGGCTGCTCGCCCATCCGAACGTCCATACCGACTATCTCATCGACGCGCCGGACAATCCGACTCCTGCGCAGGCAGCCGAGTTGGCAAAGACAAGCTGCGACGTCGCCGCCTCCAAAATCTGTGCTCGCGCGCACGTCAACGGACACCGCCTGACCAGCGACTTCTACCACGGCGACCGCGCCATGCGCGAGTCGGGCTTTGACCCCAGCTTCCGCTTTGGCCCGTTCAGCGGTTCAACGAACCACTACGCGCCCGTGTGCCTGAACAGCCTGCTCTACAAATACGCCCGCGACATGGCGCATTTTGCAACTCTACTGAACCGCCCGAAGGAAGCCGCCGAATGGAACCGCCGCGCGGAAGCACGCCGCGTCGCCGTCAACAAATATCTCTGGAACGCCAAAGCGGGGATGTTCTACGACTACAACTTCACCACGCACACGCAATCCACCTACAACTACATCACCGTCTTTTATCCGCTGTGGGCAGGACTGGCATCGCCACAGCAGGCGGCGGCAGTAGAACGGCATCTTTCGCTGTTCGAACACGAGGGCGGCATCGCCATGAGCGACTACAACTCCGGCACGCAGTGGGACCTTCCCTACGGCTGGGCCCCGACAAGCTGGCTCGCCATCCACGGACTCGACGAATATGGATTCACGCAGGACGCCGACCGTCTCTCCACAGACTTCTCGCAAACCATCCTGCAGAACTTCGAGCGCGACGGCACCATCCGCGAAAAGTACAACGTCGTCAGCGGCTCCGCCAACATTGACGTAGCGACAGGCTACAAGAGCAACGTCGTAGGCTTTGGCTGGACCAACAGCGTGTATCTGAAGATGCAGAACCTGCTCGTGCGCCACCAGAAGAAAGCTGCCTCTCTCGAAACGATAGACCCGACTGAACAGGCTGCGGAAACATGGCTTTTCGGTGGGAGCGCAGGCCTTCAGCCCTGGGCTCCCACCGAAAATCCCGACAAATTCAAGGGGCTTTAGAGTCTGTGTGAGAACTCCATGAAGCGCAGCGTGAAGAGCGCCAAAGGCGCGAAACATACCAGCCTGGGGCTACCCTTCCCTGAACGAGCCCGCTTTTGGCTCGTTCAGGGAAGGGTAGCCCCAGGTAACAACCCAACGAAACCTCAAGGGCTGAAAGCCCGACACATCATTTCCTTGTTCTCACACAGACTCTTCAGCCCTGCGAAAATCCCGGCAAATTCAAGGGGCTTTAGCCACGGGCATTGCTCCTTTCGCCTGCGGACACACTTTCTCAGCAACATCTGAAGAAGCCGCGACTACCATCGCAAGGTGACGGTCTTATGCTGATAGCCGTTTCCGGAAGGAAACGCTACGGTCAGCGCGTTCAGCCCAGTCCCGTGTACGTTGGGAGCAATCTGCGCTCCGTCGGCGTCAACGTTGAGATTCGCGTTGTTGCGGCGAAGTCTAAGTTCGACGACCAACCCTGCCTCTGCCTCAAGCTCGATCACGAGCGAGTGCGGCGTTACGGTCTCCGCCAGCACCTTCATCTGCGACGTGCGCGCACCGGGCAGCGGCAGCCCATGCGGCACGGCCACCTCCACAGCAGGCAGCGCAAACGCAATCGACGCGCCATCCGCAGCCGCGCGCGCACCGGTGGCATCGCTCGCCAGCCGCACAGCCGGCCCGGAGACAGTCGAAACACTCACAACCAGCGCATCGCCGCGCCGCTCGTAATCCAGCGAGCACACCGATTGCCCTACATGAAGCCGTTCGACTTCAGCATGGTCCCAATCCGCCGGAAGATGCGGATCAAGCCGCACAACTCCCGCCAGCGCATCCATGTCGATGCCAAACAACCCTCGCAACGCAGGCGTAATGACCATCGCAGACGACCAGAGTTGATGACTCGTGCTACGTCCAAAGGGCTGAAAGAATGCGCCCGAGAGCAACTCCGTCACAGCGCCAAGGTCCTGCGTCGTTGTCTGGTCTGCGTTCTCCATCAGGTGTGTGTAGCCTGCAAGCGCATGGCCCGCGCGATACTCCGCCAGCGACGCCCAGCCGGTAAAGAGCGGCCACACCGAACCCTGGTGATAGCTGATGGGGTCATAAAACGGCATGCTCTCCGCGACATCGCGCAGTCCCCAGTCAGTTGAAAAATCATGCGAAGCCCAGCGCCGGAAGCTCGCATCAGAGTGCGCCAGTCCCGCCCCGCCGTTCCACCATGCAATCGCCGGAAAGATTGTCGCGGTATGGTCAGCCGTGCCGTCCGCGTTGCGGCTGAAGGCATACGCATCCGCCGACGGCTCGTAATACTCAGCCTCAATCTTTTTCGCAATGCTCGCCGAGCGCGCGGCGGCGGAAGAAGCCGCGGCCGCATCGCCCAATAAATCTGCGAGCTTCGCCATCGCAGTCGAAGCCTGCTGATCAAGCAGCGCAAGATAAATCTCCTGATGCGGCATTCCACTGGGCCAGCTCTCCACCCAGCCCGTGCCTTGTGCATTGTCGTAGATGCCGTCACCATCGCTATCATGCGTCGTCTCAAACTGCCACGCCTTTTCAACCGCCTCACGATGCCGGCGCAAAAACGCCACATCGCCGCTCGCGCGCACGTAATCCAGCATCGCAGTCAAAAACAGCGGCGTCGAATCAGCCGCGGCGTACATATACGGAAACGACTTCCAATCGACATAGGCAGCAGTCTGCGAGTACTCGTGCATCATCTTGCCATCGCTACGTTGTCGTCGGATAAGAAACTCCAACTCCTCGCGCGTCAGTCCAAAGTCGCCAAATCCATTCACCGCATAGAGCGTGTACAGCGAGTCACGCCCGAAGAACCACCCGAACCCGGGCCGCGCCGAATCGCCCGAGGAGTAATAGCCTGCAACCAGCCCGACTTCGCCACCCGGCTCAGCTTTCGCGCGCAGTTGCTCAATCGACATCTCCGCCCATGTGAAGTCGTGGTCCAGCGCCGCATCCGGCGTGCGGATCGCCGTCAGCGTGCTCTGCATCTCCGTGTAACGCGCAGCATGCGTCGCGTAAATCTGCGGAAGCGAAGCGTCCAGCCGCTCCAGCTTGCCTTCCAGAGCAGCTCCTGTTGCAGTTGTCGTCGTGTCTCCCACTGCCATCAGCAAGGGGAAGTACTGATTCGCGTCACGCTTCGGATCATAGTGCAGCTTCAATTCGAGAGGATGAACCTGTGGCCGTTCCTGATACGGCGCCATAATCCCGGACTGCGCATCCGGCATTCCGACCGCCCCGGTCAAATCAGGAAAATCAGTGTGTAACAGATAGAACCCGCTCTCGCCCCGCTTCACCCATTCAGGAGACGGCGTTCCCTTGCCGCGCTCCGGCCACATCGGGCGCATCTCCGGCGTAAAGCTGAACGTCAGGTCCATCGGACGTGTGGAGTCGAATTGAAACAGCACCACCGCTCCCGTGCCGTCTTCCATGTCATCAGGAGCGAACATGATCTGCCTCACCGTAAACGCAATGTGCGAATACGTAATGACCGTGCGGTCGGGATACACCTCAATCTCAGCCGCATCCGGATTCAGCTCAATCGGAACCGTATACCCTTCCACATCGGCGCGAATACTGAAGTGGCTGAGCAATTTGACGGGCAGCACCCACGCCTCGAACGTCCCTTCCTGTTGGCCTGCGATAAACCCGCGCAGTCCAGCCACGGTAAACGGCTTCCCTGCCTCGACGTGACGCCGAATGGCAAGCCCGCCGTCCTTCATCGGAAACGCATCCAGAGGCCGCAATGTGGGTGTTTGCGCCAGGGCAACTCCGCCAAGCATCACGAACGCGGCAAGAACAGTGCGCATGGTGCTCCTCTCATCCAAGAACCGCACGGCAAATCACAAAGCTGATCCGCAGATGTCTTTTTACCATGTGTCCGCACACGCGATGCCTGCTATAGTGCTGGTTGCAGCCGCATGACGCAATCCACCGGCTGCAAAACTCCCGTTGTCACCGACTGCAAGGTCGCGAGGTTTGGCTGATGACATCCGCTTGGCCTCAAAGCTACTACCTGTTCGGTCGCGGCCTCGGCTTCTCCGCACTCCTCGCAGTACTTCCAACATTGTTGCTCCTGTTTTTGCTGGCCGTGAAGCGCAAGGCCTCGTGGATCGCCGCGCTTGCAGGACTCGCCGCAACGCTCGTACTTGCCACCGGCGCGTATGGCATGTCGTGGAACCACACCATCAGCGCGGCCGCGTATGGCGCGGCATTCGGACTGTTTCCCATCACCTGGGTCATCTACTGGGCGCTCGTGCTGTACCAGATCACCGTGCGCACGGCAAAGTTCGAGGTCATCAAAGACTCCATCGAATCCATCACAGCCGACGGTCGCCTGCAGGCATTGCTTATCGCCTTCGCCTTTGGGGCCTTTCTCGAAGGCTGCGCCGGGTTCGGAACTCCCGTTGCCGTCGCAGCCGCCATGATGGTCGGCCTGGGATTCGCACCGCTCTATGCCTCATCGTTGTGTCTGCTGGCGAACACGGCCCCGGTTGCCTTCGGGTCCATCGGCATTCCCATCATCACGCTGGCCGCCGTAACCGGCCTGCCGCTCGCCGCGCTCAGCACGGACGTCGGAAAAATCTGCGCTCCGGTGTCGTTTTTCATCCCTGCCTATCTCATCCTCGTCACCTGCGGACGCAAAGCCGTCAGCGCCGTGTGGCCTGCCGTGCTGGCGTGCGGAGCAGCGTTCGCCGTCGTGCAATTCACGGTCTCCCGCACCATGGGCCCGCAGTTGACCGACATCCTCGCCTCACTCGCCGCCATGGGCGCACTGATGCTCCTGCTGCGCTTCTGGCAACCAGCCGAAGTGGATACAACCCACCTCACCTCCGCCAAACGTCACGTAGTACAAAAGCACTCAGCGCGCGAAGTCTGGTCCGCGTGGATGCCCTACGCGCTGCTGGTTGTCTTTGTGCTTGCCTGGGGCTTTGGACCGGTTCAGTCGTTTCTCAATCGAGCCACCTGCACCTTTGCCTGGCCGGGCCTGCACAACGAGATCCTGCGCCGGCCTCCGGTTGTCCGCGAAGCCGCGCTCTATGCCGCAATCTTCAAAGGCAACTGGCTCTCGGCCTCCGGCACGGCGTGCATGTTTGCCTCGCTTCTCTCTGCACTGCTCGCGCGAATGCAAATCCGCGCGTTGCTCGAAGAGTGCCTTCACGTGGTGCGAATCCTTATCTTCCCCACCATCACCGTCACCGCCATGCTCGCGATGGCATTCGTGATGAACTACTGCGGAGCAACCGGCACGCTGGGGCTTGCCTTCGCAGCAACGGGCGCCTCTGTTCCCTTCTTCAGTTCGCTCACCGGCTGGCTCGGCGTTTTTCTCACTGGCTCCGACACAGCCTCAAACGCGCTCTTCGGCAACCTTCAGGTAGTCAGCGCATCGCGGCTGGGGCTCGATCCTGTTCTGATGGCGGCGGCCAACTCAGCAGGCGGCGTCATGGGCAAGATGATCAGCCTGCAATCCATCGCGGTTGCCGCCGCAGCTACCGGCATGTCCGTCCCGGAGCAGGCGAAGCTGTTTCGCTTCACGCTCCGCCACAGCCTGCTGCTGGCTTCCATCGTCGGCCTCGAAGTACTGATGTACGCCTATCTCTTCCACCACGGCGCATAGAATGCTCTGATTCATTCTCCGTTTTGAAAGGACGCGCCTTTACAGGCTGCGGAAAAACCCGACCTGCGTGCCTTTCGGTGGGAGCGCAGGGCTTTAGCCCTGCGAAAAAAGCCCACAAATCCAAGGGGCTTTAGCCCCGGGCCTTCTCTCCAGTCAACGCAACCGGACTTTTTCAGCATCCTCTGAAGCCCTTTCAGTAAACTACTCTTACCGCGCATCAATGCGCCGAGACCTGCCATGACCTTCAGGATCATCTCCCGACCGGATGACCGCACGGACGAAAAGACACTGGCAATCCCCGCGTTCGATCACGTCACATCGGGCCCCATCGTAGACACGCGCCGTCGCGGCCTGCACGACCTGCGCATCTCCGTCACCGACCACTGCAACTTCCGCTGCACCTACTGCATGCCGCGAAGCGTCTTCAACGAAGCCTATCCATTCCTTCCGCACAAAGAGCTGCTGACCTTTGAAGAGATCGTGCGACTGGCGAAGATCTTCCATACACACGGCGTCGAAAAAATTCGCCTCACCGGCGGCGAACCTCTGCTCCGGCACGACATCGAGAAGCTCGTCGCAATGCTCTCCGCCGCCGTGCCGGACGCGGAACTCACCCTGACCACGAACGGCTCCGCCCTCAAAGCAAAAGCGCACGCGCTCAAAGCCGCAGGGCTCAACCGCGTCACCGTCAGCCTCGATTCGCTCGACGACGCCACCTTCCGCGCCATGAACGACGCCGACTTCCCCGTCCAGCGTGTGCTCGATGCAATCGACACCGCCACCGCCGCGGGCCTTGCTCCGCTGAAGATCAACATGGTCGTCCGGCGCGGCATCAACGACGGCCACATCATCGACATGGCGCGCCACTTCCGTGGCTCCGGCAACATCGTCCGCTTTATCGAGTTCATGGATGTAGGCGCAACCAACGGCTGGAAGATGGACGACGTCGTTCCCAGCGCCGAGATCGTGCGGCGCATCTCCGAGGTCTTTCCCTGCGCTCCACTCCATCCAAACTACGCAGGCGAAGTCGCCAAGCGTTGGCGGTATCTCGACGGCGCAGGCGAATTCGGCCTCATCTCCAGCGTCACCGAGGCGTTCTGCGGCGGCTGCACCCGCGCCCGGCTCTCCACCGACGGCACGCTCTACACCTGCCTCTTTGCGCAAAAAGGCTACAGCCTCAAATCTCTCCTCCGCTCCGGAAAAGCCGACGACGAGATCAGCAACGCCATCCAGGCCATCTGGCAACATCGCGCCGACAACTACTCCGAGCTGCGCACCGCCGAAACCGCAAAACAGAAAAAAGTCGAGATGAGTTACATCGGAGGTTAGAGCATCTTCCCTGGGATATGGTCCTTGCGACCTCATCCTCCAAAGTGGGATTTGTTGTCATTCCTGCTTTTGTTGTCATTCCCGAAGGGAATCTGCGTCTCGCATCGGCCCGAGCCGGGCTACACCCATACAGAAAATGCTCTACCGCGACCTCACCTTCGTCCGCGCCAACGCCTCCTTCACCAGCGGATCACCCTGGTCCGCCTGGGGCCACAGCGCAAGAAACTTGATGTAATTCTCCGCACTTGCCTGCTTGTCGCGACTGTCCCACGCCGCTCGCGCCGCGCCGATCTGCGCCATGGGATACACATCGCTTCCCAGCATCCACGCGACGCCACGATGATTCAGCACAGCCTGAAAGTCCACCATGGCAACCGGCGCCTGATGCACCGCCGCATGCGCAAGGCCGCGCAGATACGGTGCAAGCGTGATCTGGTCATACTCGCCAATCCCCAACAAAACGTGCAGCGCCTGCTCAGGCTCATTGATGCCGATGTCGGCGGCGGCCTCAAGCTCAGCCGCTTCGTACCGCTGCACCGCAACATTCTCTGGGTACTTCTGCTGCAAATCCACAATCGTCTTGTCCGCGTAAGGCTTGTCTCCGCAAAGCGCCGCCGCCATACCCGCGTTGAACATGGCCACCGGCCCGCGTTCCATGCCGCTCACCTCGGTGGCCAGACGAAGCGCACTCTCGCAATTCTCCGTCAGCGCGCGATCCAGCGCTGCCCTGGCCAGCATCGACGCCCCGGCCGAGTGCAGCGTCGGCACGCTTCTCGCCGCCGCCCTCCACGCATTCTCGCCTGCTTCGAACTGGCCGGTATTGTCGAGATAGAGCGCATACGCAACCAGGCGCGAGTTCAACGCCTGCATGGCCAAGGCCTGCACGGCAGAATTCACCCTGCCACTCGAAACGCGAACGACGTCAATCTGTTTCGCCAGCACGTCCTGCTTGCCGCCCAGATAAGCCGCCGCAAGCGTATTCGCACCCGATGCGGCGCTCTTGTGTTGGCCCTGTGCTTCGAGTTGGAGAGCGGCATCGTAGCGGTCCACTCCAATCAACGCCCGCTCCGCTTCTTCGTAGGCACCCGTCGCCGACGCATCTTCGCCATAACTCTGTTGCGCGGCCAGCAGCCCCTCGGGCAAATATCCCTGCAACCGCGAGACCAGCGCAAGCTGCGCCAGGCCGCCGGCGTCATGCGGATTCAGCGTCACATACCGACGTATCACGCGCTGGGCCTGCGCATAGTCCGCATTGACATTGATCAGATAGCAGAACTGCGCCAGCAGCCTGACCCGCTCGCTGGCATGCACCGCGGCCGACTGCGCCATCCGCGCCGCATTCGCCGCATCGAGTTCAGCCCCTTGCGAGCGGGCCAGCCATGCAAGCTGCATCTGCGCTTCAATGAATCTCGGGTCCAGCGAAACAGCCTGCTGGTACGCAGCCAGTGCGTCTCTCCCGCGCCCTGTCCGCAAAGCCGATTCGGCAAGCGCATACTCGTGCAGTGCATCCACGTTGCCGGTGGCCTCCTGCTCCAGCGAGACCGGTTGCTGCGCACGCCGCCAGCCGCCAGCCGCAACCTCGGCCCGCACCTGCTGTGCCAGCTTGCTGATCGCCTCCGGTATCTGCTCTCTTCCCTTCGCCGTCTGCTCCAGACTCACCACTTTGTCGTTCGAGGCCGTATCCAGCACTTCCACGCTGATCGTGTACGACGACCTCGACCGCGTCACCTCGCCGTAAATGTAATCCTTCGCGCCAACCACCTGCGCTACACGATCCACAGGCGCAGGCGCCGATGCGTTGTTCTCATATCCAATCTGCCGCAGCCCCGCGTGATATGCGCCCGCGCCGAGCACCTTCAGCTTGTCGGCCTGCCGCAGTTCCAATCCCAGGCCCTGCATCACCGTGTCGCCGTCCAGTGCCTTGTCGCCCGTCCTGTTCTGAATCACCGTCAGCAGAAGCCCGTCCTGAGGCCCGAGCACGACCGGGCGAAAGTGGCCTCCGCGTGCCAGCAGATAGATCCCTGTGTAGAGCACCGTCAGCGCCACGGCGATCTCCGCCGCCTTTCTCATACGCCGCTCGCGCAGCCTCTTTGCCGGCGGGCCAGTCAACGCAGGCCCTTCCACGGCCCGCGCATCGAGTGGCCTGCCCGAATCGAGATCACCCAACCCGTACCCGGCATCAGCCGCCGCATGGCCGCTGCTTGATTCGAGCGCCACATGAGCGAGCCGATTGCGCTCTTCCGCCTGGTCCGCCAGAGCACGCGCAGCGGCAAATTTGCCAGTAGACGAATCTCTCTCGGCAACCGCGCTCGAGTGGCCCTTCTGCCGCACTGCTCTTGCAAGAAAGCTGACTCGGTCACGCAGCGGTGTCTGTCGCGGAGCAGCCGGCTTTCCCGGCACAGACGCGCCTGAGGGGCCACCCGGTATCGGCGAGGGCGTGCGCGTCACGCGCACATCGTCGAACATGCGCTCCAGCCCCGCCAGTTCCTGCGCCGACGGCCTCGGAGTGTGCGGACCGGAACCCCGCGCTGCAGCAGCCGACGGCAGTGGCGCCTTGTTCAGCAGCGTGCGCAGCCCCTTCCTGATCACAATCTTCCCCAGCGCGTCGTGCAGTTCCTTCGCCGTCTGATACCGCTCGCGCCGGTCCTTCACCAGCAGCTTCAGAATGATCTTTTCCAGATGCCTGGGCACAAGCGTGTTCCAGTTGCGTACCGGGTCGGGCGTGCGATTGAAGAGCTGCTGAAATACCTGCGCGCTGGTCGTGCCCTTGAACGGCACCTGGCAGGTTGCCATCTCATACATCACAATCCCCAGCGAGAACAGGTCCGAGCGCACGTCAAGCGACTCGCCGCGCCCCTGCTCCGGCGACATATACGCCAGCGTCCCCACCGTGCCGCCCGCCAGTGCGAGATCGAGCGTACGCGATCCCCAGCCGCCGCCTGCCGAAAGCCCAATCCTCGCCAGTCCAAAGTCCAGCACCTTTGCCTGGCTCTTGCCGCTGGGCAGATTCACCAGAAAAATATTCGCCGGCTTAATATCGCGGTGTACGATTCCCTTCACGCTCGCCGCAGCCAGAGCGTCCGCAACCTCCTGCGCGTAGCGAACAATCTCTTCCACGGGCAACGCGCCGCGCGCAATCCGGTTCCTCAGCGACTCTCCCTGCAACAGCTCCATCACCAGATACGGATTGCCATCCTGGTCGCCGATGTCGAAGATCGTGCAGATATTGGGATGGCTCAGCGACGACGCCGCGCGCGCCTCCAGCAGAAACCGCTCCCGCATGGCCGGCATTTTGTACTCATTGTGCAGCAGCTTCACCGCGACTTCACGGTGCAGACGGGCATCCCACGCGCGGAAGACCAGTCCCATGCCGCCGCCGCCCAGCCTTCCCAGGATTTCGTACGGCCCGAACCTCTGGCCAACCTCCGGAATCATGACTTACTTGCCTTCCATCTTCGCCTGGGAGAAAAGCCTTCGCCGAAGCCCCTCTCGAACCTTCATAACGGCCACGGCGCATCAACGGATGCATCGCTTGCGGGAAGCGTGTGTCGACGTAGACAAGACACCTTTTTCGACGCCTTCCTTCAAGGCGAGGATGTCCGCGTCACGGTTCCGATCCAACTCGGCAGGCATCGCATCGGGCCGCCGCCCGGTCATCAGTACCCAATTTTTCATATCCGCCAGACCAGATAACATCCCACAAGCGGGTCATCTTAGAGGACTTATAATCCTTTTGTGATCTCTTCCCGCCACTCCCGATTCCCCACCGGTCAGACTCTGCTCATCGACGCAGACGACACGCTCTGGGAGAACAACATCTACTTCGAGCGGGCCATCTCCTCCTTCATCTCCTACCTCAACCACCGCGTCTTCACCGCCGAACAGGTTCGCGAGCATCTCAACCGCTGCGAACACGCCACCATCGCCAGACGCGGCTACGGCCTCACCAGCTTCCGCCAGTCGCTCATCGACACCTTCGAGCAGCTCACCGGCCAGCCCGTTCCTCCAGACAAGCACCAGCGCATCCTCAGCTTCGCCCAGTCCATCGCCGATCAGCAGATCGAGCTGATGCCCAACGTCGAGCCGACCCTCACCGAGCTGGCCTCCCGCCACCGCCTCATCCTCGTCACCAAAGGCGACCACGCCGAGCAGACCGACAAGCTCAAACGTTCCGGCCTTGCGCCGCACTTCAGCGCCGTCGAAGTGCTCCCCGAAAAACACCACGCCGCCTATCGCAGCCTGGCCAGACACCACGCCTGCGAAGCCGGGACAACGTGGATGATCGGCAACAGCCCAAAGTCCGACATCAACCCCGCCTTCGCCGCCGGACTGAACGCCATCTTCATCCCCCACGACTTCACCTGGGCGCTTGAGCGTGAAAACATCAACCATCCGCCCGCCGACCGGCAGCTTCTGGAACTGGCCGCCTTCGCCGAACTAACCCGCCACTTCTAAGAACCTGTCCAGAAACCCTTGTGGAACGCTGTGTTTTGAAAGGGCATGGCTTCAGCCATGCCGCAAACAGCCCAAATTTGTCCGAACTTTAGCCCCTGAGGGAACCCGTATTGAATATGTTCTTGCGGTTTATGGATAGTTCTTGGACAGCTTCTAAGGAAGCTCTGAATAAGTCCTTGTTTTGAAGAGGCACGACTTCACAGGCTGCGGAAAAATGCCCGCTTTGCGCCTTCCGGTGGGAGCGCAGGGCTTCAGCCCTGCGAAATCGCCGCAGAGTCAGCCCCCCACATGGCGGACCCTCTTGACGCCCCTGATATACTAAATATGAGAGCAGGGATCAAAGTCCGGCCCAGGCCGGGCTTTCGCGTCTGGCGCATGGCCAGACCAAGTCCAGACCTAAGTCCTTTGTTCAAAGGATTTTGAGTACTTAAGTAGGGGAGGGGGTACCGACCCTGCCCGCAACCCGAGGAGACAGCATGTACCCAGAGATCATGGTCATTCCGATGCGCGAGGAGCTGACCCGCGCAGGCATCGCCGAAGCCCGCAGCGCCGCCGACGTGGACGCCGCCCTGGCCCAGCCCGGCACCACGATGGTCGTCGTCAACTCCATCTGCGGCTGCGCCGCCGGCAAGATGCGCCCCGGGGTCCGCATGGCCATGCAGCACTCTGCCAAACCCGACCACTCCTTCACCGTCTTCGCCGGACAGGACCGCGAAGCCACCGAGCGCGCCCGCAGCTACTTCGGCGGACATCCGCCCACCTCGCCCGCCATCGCCATCCTCCGCGACGGCCAGCTCGTCTACCTGATGCAGCGGTCGGCCATCGAGACCTCGACGGCCCCAGCCATCGCCCAGGAACTCGCCCGCGCCTTCGACACCTACTGCGCCCAGGCGCCCGCATAACCAAATCCTCAACTGGCAGCCGCTTCTGCCGATGTAGCAAGTACCTATGTCTACATCGACCTGCCCTGCTCCTCTCCCAGTTCCGTTCCGCGAGGTCCCCTGCGGCCTCGGCGAGTTCGCCGGCGTCGGCAACGGAAGCGAATCGACGATGGTCGGAAGCGGCGCCGCCATCGAGCGGCTGCGTCTTCAGGTCCGTCGCATCGGCCCGCACTTCCGCACCGTGCTCATCTCAGGCGAGCCGGGCAGCGGCAAGGAGCTTGCCGCCCGCGCCCTGCACGCCAAAAGCCCCGGAGCAGGCGGCCAGTTCATCGTCTGCCACTCCGCCACGCTCGGTGACGCAGCCATCGAAGGAGCTGAAGCAGGCTACCGCCTCGCCGAGCTGATGAAGATGGCCACCCGTGGCACCCTCTTCTTCGACGGCATCGACGAGATGCCCCTCGAAGCCCAGGGTCGCCTGCTCCGCGTCCTCCGCCGCAACGAATGGGCCCAGGACGGCCTCGCCGCTCCGCCGAAGCTCGACCTCCGCCTGGTCGCCTCCGCCAGCCAGGACCTCCGCGTCCTCGTCTCCGCCGGCCGCTTCCGCCAGGAGCTGTACCACCGCATGGCCACCCTGACCATCGAACTCGCGCCGCTGCGCGACCGCGTGGAAGACATCCCCGAACTGGCCGACTACTTCCTCCGCCGCTTCGCCCGCATGTACTCAAAGACAGTCGAGCGCATCGCCCCCAACGCAATGGAGCGGCTCGAAAGCTACTGCTGGCCCGGCAACGTCCGCGAGCTGGAGAGCGTTCTGCGCAACGGCGTCCTGCTCAGCGACGGCGCTGTGCTCGACGAACAGGCGCTCCCCGCGTTCACCGACGGAAACTTCAACCTGCCTTCCACCGCGGCGTCAAGCGGAGCCGAACGCCTTCAGGACGTCGTCGAGCAGCACGTCCTGCACGTGCTCAAAAGCTGCGCTGGAAACAAGCTGCGCGCCGCCGAGCTGCTCGGCATCAGCCGCTCCACGCTCTACCGAATGCTGGAGAGCTGCGCCGAGGGCAGCGGATCCCTGCCGTAGCCGGCGGTGGACCTCTGATGGACCTCCTCACGGTACACTGGCGAGTGTCCCGAGGAGTTGCCATGAAGAAGATTTCCGCTGTTCTGGTGTGTGGACTGGCCTGCTGCACCACCACCGTTCCGATGAAGGCCCAGCCGCCGCTGGTTCCCGCCGCCGCTGCAAGCGCCGCGCCTGCATCGGTTGCCGATCGCAGCAAGGCACTGTCGCAGCTCTTCAACGACATCTGGCAGGACCGCCTGAAGCACTCGCCCGAGTTTGCCTCCTCTCTCGGCGACAAGCGTTACGACGACCAACTGACCGACTACTCGGCCAAAGAGGTCAACGCGGAGCTGGAGCGCGGGCGTGAGTACATCGAGCGGCTCTCCGCCATCGATACCACCGGGCTCTCCGACCAGGAGAAGCTCTCCTCCGAGCTGATGCTCCGCGAGCTCATCGACCAGCAGGAGGGAGCGAAGTTTAAAGAGTGGGAGATGCCCGAGAACCAGTTCTACGGCTTCCACATCTCGCTCGCGCAGCTTCCCTCGCTCTTGCAGTTCGACTCCGTCAAGGACTACGACGACTACATCGCGCGCCTGCACAAGGTCCCCGCAGCCTTCTCGCAGATCATGACCAACATGCAGCTTGGCGCGGATGAGAAACGGACGCCGCCCGCCTACCTGATGGAGAAGGTTGTCACCCAGGCCCAGACGCTGGCCGCCCAGAAGCCGGAGGACAGCCCCTTTGCCGGGCCGCTCAAGAAATTCCCCGCCGGCATCAGCGCCGCCGACCGCAAGCGCATCACCGATGACCTGATCGCTGCGATTGGCACCGACGTGCTGCCCTCCTACCAGCGGTTCGCACGCTTCGTCAAAGCAGCCTACGTCCCGAACTGCCGCAAAGATCCCGGCGTCTGGGCGCTGCCTGAGGGCGACGCCTACTATGCCTTCCGCGTCCGCCAGAGCACCACGCTCGACAAGACGCCGGCGGAGATTCACCAGATCGGACTCGATGAGGTGAAGCGCGACGCGACGGAGATGCTCGCCATCGCCAACAAGCTCGGCTACACGGACCTGAAGAGCTTCAACGCCGCGCTGAAAGCAAATCCGAAGGAACATCCCGCCTCGAAGGAGGCGCTGCTCGACGCCTATCGCGGGTACATCGACCAGATGCGCCCGAAGCTGCCGGAGCTGTTCGGCACGCTGCCCAAGGCGAAGCTCGAAGTGGTGCCCGTGCCTGCCTACATCGAGAAAGATCAGGCTGCGGCCTACTACGAAAGCGGCAGCCCAGACGGCAAACGGCCTGGCCGCGTCTACGTGAACACCTACGACTACGCCAATCGCTCACTGGCCGGCGTGGAGGCCGTTGCCTATCACGAGGGACTCCCCGGCCACCATCTGCAGATCTCCATCGCGCAGGAGCTGACTGGCTTGCCTGAGTTCCGCAAGCACTCTTACTACACCGCCTACACCGAAGGCTGGGGACTCTACAGCGAGCGGCTGGGCAAGGACGTCGGCTTCTATCAGGACCCGTACAGCGACTACGGCAGGCTCGAAGCCGACATCTGGCGCGCCATCCGGCTGGTGGTGGACACCGGCGTCCACTCGCAACACTGGACCCGGCAACAGATGGTGGACTACTTCCACGCGCACTCGAACATCGACGAGGCCGACGTGCAATCTGAGGTAGACCGCTACATCGCATGGCCCGCGCAGGCGCTGGGCTACAAGATGGGCCAACTGGAAATCCTCAAACTCCGCGATCAGGCCAAAACGGCGCTGGGTCCGAAGTTCGACATCCGCGCCTTTCACGACGAGGTGCTCGACTCCGGCGCGCTGCCGCTCGACGTACTCGACCAGCGCGTCGATGCGTGGATAGCAAGTAAAAAATAGGGCGTAGGGAATAGGGTGTAGGGTGTAGCCAATGAACCCTCACAATTGGTGCCTGCTGACGGCTTTGATACAACGCTCTTGTGCCCTATTCCCTACACCCTATCCCCTACACCCTGCTTTTCGTCTGTTAGCCTTTCTATATGAGCGACGAAATGTATGAAGTCCAAACGCCGGCCCCGGCGATGCCGGGCATGCGGGTAGCGATTCTGGGCACGGGAAAGATGGGCGGCATTCTGCTGCAGGCCTTTCTCAAGAACAACCTGGTTGCCACCGACCAGATATTTGCCACGGTCCATCATCCCGACCGCGCGCAGGCTCTTTCCGCGCAGTTCGGCGTCGAGGTCACAACCGATAATCTGGCCGCTGCCAAGCAGGCGGACGTGATTCTGCTCGGCGTGAAGCCGATTCAGGTTCCCGGAGTGATCGAGCAGATTAAGCCCGCACTGACTGCGGACAAGCTGGTGCTCTCCTTCGCGGCGTCCGTGAAGACGCGGTCCATCGAGGACGGCGCGGGCTGTACGCTCGGCGTCATTCGCGCCATGCCGAACACGCCTGCCATGTTGGCCGCCGGCGTCACCGCGCTGTGTGCAGGCCGCTTCGTTACAGAAGAACAGATGGCCATAGCGCAGCGCATCTTCCACACCGTGGGCCGCACCGTGGTCGTCGATGAAAAACACATGGATGCGGTAACGGGACTCTCCGGCTCGGGGCCTGCGTTTCTCTACATCGTCATCGAGGCGCTGGCTGAGGCGGGCGTGAATGTCGGCCTGCCGCGCGACGTGGCCACGCTGCTGGCCGCGCAGACCACGCTCGGCTCCGCGCGCATGGTGCTCGAAACCGGCTACCATCCGGCGCTGCTCAAAGATGCCGTGACGACGCCCGCTGGCTGCACGGTCGATGGCATTCTCGAACTCGAAGAAGGCGGCCTGCGCGTCACACTCATCAAAGCCGTAAAGCGCGCCACGCAGCGTGCCAAGGAACTGGCCAATGGCTGACGAATATCGGCCATCGGTTTTGCGCCGCGTAGAATAAAGACATGGCAACCGCTTCGGCAGTCCCCGCAAAACAGGCGTCGCGCGCGCTTGTTCCCTATGCGTGGTGCGTGGTGGGGTACAACATCCTCGTCATTCTATGGGGAGCAGTCGTCAGGGCCACGGGCTCGGGCGCGGGATGCGGCGACAAGTGGCCGCTCTGCAACGGCGATGTGATTCCGCACCATCCGCGACTGGCAACGATGATCGAGTTCGCCCACCGGCAAAGCACGACCGTAGCAACCGTGCTGATCGTCGGGCTGGTCGTGTGGACGTTCTACGCAACAAAACGCGGCGTCCGCGCACGACGTGCCGCTGTCGCATCGATGATTTTTCTGGTCACGGAGGCGTTGCTGGGCGCGGTGCTGGTGCTGGGCGGCTATGTTCAGAACAACATCTCGACCGCGCGCGTGGTGATGCAGTCGGTCCACTTCACCAATACGCTGATGCTGCTGGCGTCGCTCGCGCTGACGGCGTGGTGGCTGGGCGAAGGCAGACGCGCCGCTTCTGTGGCAACGACAAAGGCAACAAGCCCGGCATGGCTCGCGGTCATCGCAACCATTGTGATGGGAGCGACTGGCTCGCTGGCCGCGCTGGCCGACACGCTCTTTCCATCCGCTTCGTTGCGCGAGGCATTCGCCTCGGACTTCGCCGCTCACTCGCCGCTGCTCATCCGGATGCGATGGATGCATCCGGCGGCCGCCGTCGTGGGTGCGTGCTGCGTGCTGTGGCTGGTTGCACGGGTGCGCTCGCGGCTGGGCCGGATCGTCGCCGCGCTGCTCGCCTTGCAGTTTCTTCTCGGCATCGGCGACATTCTGCTGTTGACGCCTACATGGATGCAGGTCGTTCATCTGCTGGGCGCGGACCTGTACTGGGTGGCGCTCGTGTGCCTCGCGGCCGAGACGCTCTGGCCCCGCACCGCTCTCGCGGAGAGCGTCGCATCGCCCGTCATCTGACCCGGCCTGCCCGTCTTACTGCCCCAGACACGTCGGGCCAGCCCGCCACCTGCCTGCTACTTGCCTTCTACCTTATGAAGCGCATCTTTGGTTCCGTTTGCCGTCTTGTGTGCAGCGGTTTTGGTGTCGTGGCTGACGGTCTTGCTGGCTGATTTGGTGCCTTCGACCGTCTTATGGGTCGCGACCTTCGTACCATGTTTCGTCTTGTGGTAGACCTTCTTGCTGCCCTTCGCGACGCCGTGACCGGCATCCTTTGCAGCGTCTTTCGTCTCGGTGCCTGCTTGCTTCATGTCTTGTTTGGCGCTCTGCAACGCAAGCATGGACGTAGCCGGCATCAGGAAGGTAAGTGACGAGGCCAGGACGATTGCATTCAATGTTCGACTGTGCATGGATCTCTCCTTTAAAGAGTTAGACCGTGCCCCGCGCAACAGGGTAACGAATCCAGACGGTATCCGGCGATTTTTTCCGGCGGGTTGCGGCGAAATTCTATAGACGAACGAGTCTCCGATAAGCTAAAACGGTTCAGTTAGTAAATTTCAGCCTCTGACATGAATTTCTCAGCATCCGCTAAATCTCGTGTTGTATATTGGCAAGGTCTGAGGATGAATCAGGCATGCGCTTGGACAGGGGCCTGCCCGTTGGCCTTTTTGCAAACATCGCTCAGCCTGCCCTGCAAAGGAACTGGAAAAAGGTAGATTGTAGGTCATTCAGGTTGTCGGCTTGGGATAACGTTTTCTTGGAGTGCTACTGATGCAGGCTTTTTTCGCACTATTTATGACGACCCACCGGCTCACCATGCTGGCGCCGGCCGACATTCTTATCCTGGTGCTCTACTTCGCGCTGGTCGTCTTCATCGGCTTCTACGCCAAAGGCAAGGCCAACACCAGCGAAGACTTCTTCCTGGCCGGCCGTGAGATGACGGCGTGGATCGCCGGGCTCAGCTTCGTCTCCGCCAACCTAGGCTCGCTCGAACTGATGGGCTGGGCAGGCGCCTCTTATCAGTACGGCATCCTCGCCGCGCACTGGTATTGGATCGGCGCGATTCCCGCAATGCTGTTTTTAGGCATTGTGATGATGCCCTTCTACTACATCTCGAAGACGCACTCGGTGCCGGGGTATCTGCAACTCAGGTTTGGCGAAGGCGCGCGCGGACTGGCGGCCATCTCGTTCGGCGTAATGACCATTCTGATGAGCGGCGTGAATATGTACGCCATGGCGGTCGTCATGCAAACGGTGCTCGGCTGGAACATTACGTTCAGCATCTGGGTGGGCGCGGGCACGGTGGCTCTCTACGTCATGCTCGGCGGGCTGCGGTCGGCCATCATCAATGAGGTGCTCCAGTTTGTGCTCATCTGGGCGGGCGCGGCGATGATTCCCATCCTCGGCCTCATCGAGGCAGGCGGATGGACCAAACTGAAGGCGCAGATCGCCGTCAACATGGGCTCCGGCGACTACATGCACATGTGGAAGACACTGGGCCACTTCAAAGACAACCCCATGGGCGTGCACTGGACGGGCATCGTCTTCGGCCTGGGCTTCGTCATCAGCTTCGGCTACTGGACCACTGACTTCCTTGTAGTCCAGCGCGTGTTGAGCGCCAACAACCTGCGCGCGGCCAAGATGGCGCCTATCATCGGCGCGGCGTTCAAGATGGCGGTGCCCTTGATCGTCATCCTGCCGGGTCTGCTGGCACTGGCGGTCCTGAAGAATCCCGACGGCACCCTGATGCACCTCGTTCCAGCCGACATCGCAAAGGTAACGGGACAGCACAGCTACGACGACGTGCTGCCTCTGATGCTGATTCGCTACTGTGGCCCCGGCCTGCTGGGGCTTGGCATTACGGCGCTGGTGGCAGGATTTATGAGCGGCATGGCCGGCAACGTCAGCGCGTTCTCCACTGTGTGGACGTATGATATCTACGGCGCGTTCCTGAACAAGAAGGCCAGCGACAAGCACTATGTTTCAATGGGCCGCTGGTCTACGGTCATCGGAATGCTGGTCTCGATCGGCACTGCTTACCTGGTGATGAACGCGGCGAGCATTATGGACTACGTGCAGGCGCTCTTCAGTTTCTTTGTGGCACCGCTGTTCGGCACCGTCATTCTCGGGATGCTGTGGAAACGCGCCACGCACTGGGGCGGCTTCCTTGGGCTGCTGGCCGGCACGATGGCTTCGATCGGCATGTTCCTCTGGGTCCACACCAACTCCGGCGCGCTGCGCTACATTGCGATGAGCGCCGACGCGCAGCCGATGGCGGAGAATCTCTATCGCGCGCTGTGGAGCTGGCTTATCTGCGTTGGCGTTACGGTTGTCGTCAGCATGATGACCAAGCCTGTGCCAACAGAGCAGTTGTCCGGTCTCGTCTACGGCGTTACACCAATTCCGCATGACGGGTCGAAGACGCTCTGGCAAAAGCCAATCTTCTGGGCATGTGTTGTGATCGTCGTCTTCTTCGTTTTGAACCTGATCTTCTGGTAGGAGGTGGAGCACAATGGAACATCAAGAGCATAAAGTTGATCCGTCTGAACTGTCGATCTGGTTTTTCTGCGGGATTCTCGCGCTGGCCTATGGGCTGGTGCTGGTCGTCACCGGCATCGCCGAGTTTCACGCGCCTCCGCCAAACGAGGTGCTGCTGCCCTGGCTACAGCCGCTGCACCCCACACTGTGGTGGGGTGTAGTGATGACCGTCTTTGGCGGGTTCTATACCATCCGCTACCGGCCGCACAAAGTAAGATGACAGACGTGGCGCGGCAGCACGCGACACGATTGCATTCGTTGTAACTCAATTCCCCTCACGGGTTGAACATGGATTTGGAGTGATATGGCAAAGCAAATGACACTGGGCGTAATCGTAGGCAACCGCGGGTTCTTCCCGAGCCACCTGGCAACGAGTGGACGACTGGAGATGATTGCCGCTCTGGAGAGCGCGGGCATCAGGCCGATTGTGCTGACGCCCGAGGAGACGGCGCACGGCGCGGTCGAGACATACGAGGACGCGAAGAAGTGCGCGGCGCTGTTCAAAAAGCACGCGGCGGAGATTGACGGCATCATCATCACGCTGCCGAACTTCGGCGAGGAGCGCGGACTGGCCGACACGCTGCGTCTGGCCGACCTGCGCGTCCCCGTGCTGATTCAGGCAACGCCTGACCACGCGGGCAAGATGTCGATCGCCTTCCGGCGCGACAGCTTCTGCGGCAAGATGTCGATCTCGAACAATCTGAAGCAGTACGGCATCCCGTACTCGCTCACGCGCCTCCACACGGAGACCCCCGACTCAGCCGAGTTCAAGGCCGACCTGGAGTGGTTCTCCGCCGTCTGCCGCGTCGTGCGCGGGTTGAAGAACCTGCGCATCGGCGCCATCGGCGCGCGCCCGACGGCGTTCAATACCGTCCGCTACTCGGAGAAGCTGCTCGAAAAATCCGGCATCACGGTGGAGACGCTCGACCTCAGCGAAGTCATGGGGCGCATTGGCCGCATGAAGGACTCGGACGAGGCGGCGCAAGCGAAGCTGGCGGCGATCAAGAAGTACATCCGCGTGGGCGAGACTCCTGAGGCCGCGCTGGTCAAGATGGCCAAACTGGGCGCGGTCATCGACCAGTGGATGACGGCAAGCGAGCTGACCATCAGCGCCGTGCAGTGCTGGACCTCCATCGAAGAGTTCCTCGGCATCGTCCCCTGCACTGTAATGAGCATGATGAGCGAGAACCTGATTCCTTCGGCCTGCGAGGTCGATGTGCTGGGCACACTCAGCATGTACGCGCTCACGCTGGCCAGCGAGACGCCCAGCGCGCTGCTCGACTGGAACAACAACTACGGCGAAAACCCCGACAAGGCCGTCTGCTTCCACTGCTCCAACCTGCCCAAGCACTTTTTCAATGAAGTCAAGATGGACTTCCAGCAGATCATCGCCGGGACCGTGGGCAAGGAGAACACCTTCGGCACGCTCGACGGCACCGTCAAGGCGGGTAAGATGAGCTTCGCGCGCTTCTCGACCGACGACTTCAGCGGCAAGATCACCGGCTACGTCGGCGAGGGCGCCTTCACCAACGACCCGCTTCAGACCTTCGGCGGCGCTGGCGTAGTGGAGATTCCGAAGATGCAGGAGCTGCTCCGCTACATCTGCGAGAACGGCTTCGAGCACCACGTCGCGGCAAACTTCTCCACCACTGCCGCACCCATCTTCGAGGCGGCGTCGAAGTACCTTGGCTGGCCCATGCACTGGCACAACCGCCAGTAGCCCCTTTGCTAATCCGGCTTGCGGAGTTGCTGATTTTTGATCAGCAGCTCCGCAACCAGCAGTTGCAGACGCACATTCTCTCGTTCCAACTCCTCTACGTGCGCAGGGTCCATGCTCCGCCGCGGTCTGCGATGCGCCGCGTGAACGGTCTCACGTCGTCCCTGCTCTTCGATATACTTCTGCACATCTTCTGTCATGGTTGAGGCTCCACGGGTGCAGCGAAGGGGCTGCGGCCGCAGCGCATCCCTTTGCGAAACTGCTCGCGCTGTTCGGGCGTCATCTGCTCCCATCGCTCCTTCATGCGGCGCCGCCAATGGTCGCGTCCTCCTCCATGCCGATGGAATCCGCCAAAGAGAATCTTGCTCAAAATCAGCAGCCCAAACGCCTGCCAGAACGTGATGACGTGCCATCCGAAGATGGGCGGAATCAGAACATTCCACAACTCCTTCACCACAAAGCCCAGCACAACGGCGGCCACGATGACGAAGAGAATGATTTTGATGACTTTCAAAAAACGGCGTTGTTTCATGGTGGACTCCTTACTGTCCGGAATAATCTTCATAAATTGATTTGAGCTGCTGACGCAGATGCAACACGGCGTACCGTTTGCGCGAGAGCAACGTGTTGACGCTGACGCCGGTCTCGGCGGCAATCTCCTTAAAACTCCTGCCCATCAGTTCATGGGCCACAAAGACCTCGCGCTGCTCCTCGGGCAAATCTTCGATCGCCTCATCGAGCGCGTCCAGCAGCAGCATTCTTGCGTAGTTTGCCTCCGGCCCTGCCTCGGCTGAAGGCAGCAGGTCTTCGAGCGTGTCTCCTTCTGCCTCCGTAGCCGGCGCGCTCAACGACTCCGACTTCCTGCGGCGGAACATATCGATCATCCGGTTCCTGGCCACGCGAAACAGCCATGCGGTCACGTGCTCTACCGGCTTCATCATCCTGTAGGTTTCGATCAACTCGTAGAAGACGTCCTGAAGGATGTCTTCCGCTTCGCCGGTGTCGGCAACGTGCCTGCGGATGAAACTGCGCAGCCTCGGCTCGTCTCTCCTGACCGCTTCGGAGATGAGCTGGTCCTGCTCGGTGATGGTCCAATCAGTGCCTGGCATCTCGATCTCTATTCCACAAGACGGGCGAGGCCGCCGGATATTGTATGAATCCGAAGTTTATTTTTTGCCGAACAGGTCACGCTATGAATACCCGTTTACCGTCCGTTTGCACTCCGGGCAACGAAGTACGGTAATCTCATAGTTCTCTATGGCTGCTACCCGGCGCACCGCCCGAAAGACAGTTCCCGCAAAAAAGACCGCAAGCGCATCGGTGGAGGCGCGCCTTTTCAGCCGCGATGAGTCGTGGCTACGCTTCAATCAGCGCGTCCTTGAAGAGGCACAGGACGCAGGCAACCCTTTGCTGGAGCGGGTAAAATTCCTTGCCATCACCGCCAGCAACCTCGACGAGTTCGTCGAGATCCGTGTGGCGGGCATCCTGCAACGCATTGAAGACAGCTACAAAGTCGCGCAGCCGCTCGATGAAGGCGGAATGCGACCGCAGGACCGTCTGGACCAGGTCCGCCTGTGGCTTACCAACTTCGTGGAGGCGCAATATCGCTGCTGGAACGAACAGCTTCTGCCCTCCATGCTTGCAGAAAAGATTCGCGTGCTGCGCTGGCGCGAGCTTTCCGCCAAGGCACACAAGCGCGCGCTTGAATTTTATGAGAACGAAGTAGACCCGCTGCTGACTCCGGTTACGATTGACCCCTCTCATCCATTTCCGCGCGTTCTGAACAAGGCGCTGTGCCTGGCTTTACTGTTGCGCCTCAAACGCAAAGGCAGACGCGCCGCGCCCGTGCTTGGAGTGGTAACGGTGCCGCGCTCGCTGCCGCGCTTGATCGCCTTGCCGGGCGAGCAGGGATACAGCGACTTCATCCTTCTGCACGAGCTGATTGAATCTCAGGTAGAGCGAATGTATCGCGGCTACGAGGTTTTGGCGTGCGCGGCCTTCCGTGTGACGCGCAACAGCAACCTCTATATGCAGGAGGAAGAGTCGCGTTCGGTGCTCGAAAGCGTCCGCGAAGAGCTGCACAACCGGCGCAAAGGCGACGCCGTCCGCATGGAGATTGAGGCCACGGCGGCGAAGGAGATCGTCGAACGCCTGCGTACTAACTTCGAGTTGGAGCCCTGGCAGGTCTTCCGCACCAACGGCCCGGTGAACCTCTCACGCCTGATGAATCTCTACGCAGAAGTAAAGCGCCCCGCGCTGAAGTATCCGGCGTTTACCGGGCGGCAGTTTCATCTCAGTGCGACAGCAACGGACATCTTTGATGAACTGCGGAAGCATGATCTGATGCTGCATCACCCATTCGACTCATACAAGACAGTCGAGGACTTTATTGAAGCGGGCGCAGCAGATCCAAACGTCATCTCAATCAAGCAGACGCTTTACCGTACCAGCAAAGATTCGCCCATCTTCAAGGCGCTGATTGAAGCTGCGCAGAGCAAGGACGTTACTGTCGTGGTCGAACTGATGGCCCGCTTTGACGAGGACTCGAACATCCGCTGGGCGCGAGAGCTGGAAGATGCGGGCGTCGGCGTCTATCACGGCATCTACGGCTTCAAGACGCACTGCAAATTGGCGCTGCTGGTGCGGCGCGACCCGGATGGCATCGTGCGCCGTTATGCGCACCTCGGCACTGGCAACTACAATCCAGTCACCGCGCGGTTTTACACCGACATCAGTTTGCTGACTGCGCAGCCGAAGATGACCGAAGCCGTGCAGAAGGTCTTCAACTATCTGACGGCAGAGACTGAAGGCGAATCCTACGATCCGCTGATGGTAGCGCCGCTCAACCTCGCCGACCGGCTGATTGCGCTGATCGAGCGCGAAGCGGAACACGCGAAGGCTGGACGGCCTGCAGCGATCATCGCCAAGATGAACGCGCTGCTCGACTCGCGGACCGTCGAGGCGCTCTACGCAGCTTCGCAGGCGGGCGTGGAGATCGATCTTATCGTGCGCGGCATCTGCTCGCTCAGGCCAGGCGTCAAGGGGATGAGCGAGCGCATTCGCGTACGCAGTATCGTCGGGCGTTTTCTGGAGCACAGCCGCATCTTCTGGTTCGCCAATGCAGACAAAGCGGAGATATTCTGCGGCAGCGCCGACTGGATGCCGCGAAACCTCATCGAACGATGCGAAGTAGTCTTTCCCGTCACACAGCCGGACCTGATGACGCGCCTGCGCGACGAGATCCTTGCTGCCTACCTTGCCGACGATACGAAAGCGCGCGTGCTTCGCCCGGACGGCGAGTACGTAACGGTAGCGCATACGGAAAAACCGTTCAGCGCGCAGGATTATCTGATGCGTCTGGCGGAGGGAAAAGTCGAGACCATCCTATCGTCAGTCAAAACTGCGGAGCGCAGCGTCCTTAGTGAACAGTCAACGTGATGCTCGCCGTCTGGATGGTCGTTCCACCCGTTGCGCTGATGATCACGTTATAGGTTCCTCCGGAAGAAGAACCGCTGGGCGAGCCAGGAGACGAAGTGGAAGCAGGGGCACTCCCTCCCGAGCCGCATCCGGCAATGGTCCCCAGCGCGGCAAACACAAGGACAAGCATCAGACCGGAGAATCGGCGGCGATTCGGCAGGAAGAACAAGAACACCCCGGCGAGCGAAATGCCTGCGCCAACAGGCAACAGACCCGAGCCACGATGTCCACTGGCCTGCTGCTTCGCGGATAAGACGGGCTCGATCACCATCGAGGCCGTCACCGGATCAGGGCCCGAAGGAGTCAGCGTGGCCGGAGCGAACTGGCAAACATTTCCGGTAGGCAATCCACCCGTACACGCAAAGGTGATGGTGGAGTGGAAGCCGCCCGATGGCGTCACAGTAAGCGTGAGTACACTCGACGCTCCGCCACTTGATGCCGTCAGCGACGAAGCAGAAGCGGAGAGCGTGAAGCTGCCCGATGGGGCGAGGACTGTAAACGCAACAATCCCGGACGTACTGGCCAGATGTGTGGTGTCGCCGTTGTACCTGGCCTGCAAGGTATGCTGCCCGGGCTGAAGCGTGCCCGTGGCAAGCGAGAAGCTCGCCGCGCCGTTGACGAGCGCGACCGCTTGACCGTATGGGTTTCCGTCAAGCAGCAGTTGCGCGGAGCCGGTCAACGGCGTGGATGAAGTCGTCGAAGAAGTCGCGGTGATCGCAGTTCCCTGCTCCGCCGTTGACGCCGAAACAGAGATCGTTGTCGCGCTGACAGCGGCCCCATTCGATATAGTCAGCATCGCCGGCGCGGAGATGGACGCCGCGTGAACAGAGTCTCCGGAGTACACCGCCGTAATTCCGTGCGCGCCGAGGGCAAGACCACTCACAGAGACGCTCTCCACCAGCTTGCCCCCGGAGATGACCTGCGACGAACCAAACGTGTGCCCGTCGAGCATGAAGCTGACGACCCCAGCCGGTGTTGGAGCAGTGCCTGATGTTACCTGCGCCGTAAGCTGAGCAGTTGCTCCGGGAGCCACCGTCGTTTGACTAAGCGAGAGCGTCGTTGACGACTGCGCTCCTCCCGTTCCAATCACGTTGATATTGAACGGCGCGGTAACAGAGCCGACATAGTTGCCGTCGCCCGAGTATGCCACGGTCATCAGGTTCGCGCCCGCAGCCAGTTGGCTTGCAGGAACCAAAATGACGCTGCCCGTGCTTTGTCCGCTCAGCGGCGCCGTGCTCAACACCGTATTCCCCGCGCTGACCGTAATGCTTCCCGTGGGCGCTTCGCCCAGCTTGCCTCCCTGCGCCGTCACCTTCACGGTCAACTGAAAGGTCCCGCCCGCAAAAACCGAGGAAGGCACGGCGGGAACCGTGGTCGTCGTCTGGGCCTTCGTAATCGTCAGCGCCACGGCCGATGACTGGCTGGCGTTGAAGCTGCTGTCGCCTGAATAGACGGCTGCGAGAACATGCGTGCCCGGAGCAAGCAGCGTGGTCTGGTCTTCTGTATAACCGTTGGAGTTCAGACGAAACGTGCCTCCGTCAAGAGGTACACCGTTGTCCGTGAGATTCACATTGCCGGTTGCGATTCCCTGGCCGGAGGCGCCGCTGATGTCGGTCCTGAGCAGCAACAGACTTCCATACGGCTGCGTCGAAACGCTGGTCGATCCTCCGGTGGTGAAGTTGTAGAGCAGCGCGCGCAGTCGCGTCGTGCTTGCCTCCGGCGCCACTGTCAGCGAGACGGCATTCGAATCGCTTGCCGCATACGTGCCATTGCCCGCGTAGTGCGCGCTCACCGAGTAAGTGCCCCCGGGAAAATTCGCAATCGTCGCCGTATACGCCCCGCCGCTCAACACACCGCTCGATACCGAGCCGTTCGCCGCAAGACCATTGATCGAGACAGCACCCGCAGGCGTTCCTCCGGTGGAGGTCACGTTGACCGAGGCTGAGATCCGGCTTCCATGCGCAACCGTCGAGGGCGAAAGCGTGAGCGTGGTCGCGGTTGCAGCAAAGCTGACGCTGTCCCAGTTATTGACAAGATTAGCGGCATTTACGCTCCCCAGCCCGGTCGCAAGGTCGTAGTTGTTCGCGCCGTTCCATCCGGAGAGAACGCCAACGCTGTCCAGCGAATCGGATGTCGTGCAGTTAGCACTTCCCTTCAGACACGGCATGGCGATCGTGCTGATCGTGACATCGTTGAACATGCAGTCGCTCGAAGGTACCCCAGCCGAACCATTACACTGCGTCGCGGCCTGTGCCTGCTGATTGGCGAGATTATAGAGCGCGTAGTTCGCGTTGCCCTGCCGGTTGCCGGTCTTCTGATTGACCAGCGCGATGATTCCCGCAAAGGCCGGGGTAGCCACCGAGGTGCCGCCGTAGCCCGCAAAATCATACGACGGCGCGTTCAGGCTACACGGCTTTCCATCCATATTGCCGCTCTGCTGGCACACAATGTAGAAGGCCCCAAAGAACCCCGCGCTGGCAAACATCGAAACGTCAGGCACATCGCGCAGCCCGTCCTGGGGAACGCCTTTACCCGCCTGCCACGCAGGCTTGGCGTATCCTCCACTGCAACTGCCGGGGGTACTGCCGTCCGAGCGCGTACAATCGCTCACGCCGCCACCGCCGCCCGCGACAGAAACAAACCCATCATTTTTGGCAAGTGCGCTATTACAGATTTGTTCCGGCGTCTCGCCCCAAAAAACGCTAAGCGTTGCGAATGCGCTATTGGTGCAGGTTTCGTTCCACGGCGTCTCGGGAATATGACCCAGGACGGAGGCTTCCGTCGTGGGATCGTTGGCCGTGCTCCAGTAAGCAGCGCCGCCGTTGGGCATGTAGAAGTCCGTGCCCCCAACCGCGATGTTGTACGGCGTGCTGCCAAGGCCATTCACGCCGAGGCCGCCGGTTGCATACGCCGAGCCGGAGGTGTCACAGCCCGCCGAACCGGAGTCTCCGCTGGCCACCAACACTGTAATGCCCTCAGCCGCAGCCTGCTGCCAAAGTGTGTTGTAAAACGCATTGCCCGCCGTGCCCAGAAACAGCTCGCACTGACCATAGCTGTAGCTCAGAATGGGAGCCAGGTCGTTGTCTACAATGTAGATGGCCGAGAGGTCCGTGCCCTGCGTTACCTCCGTTCCTTCCGAAACCACATAGTCAATCGTCGCGCCCTTGGCCACCGCGCCGGACCACTGCGTGTCGATGTCGGCTTCACCCTCATCGGGAGCAACACCGGGGCTGGGGCCGTTGTAAATAATGTTGAGATACTGCGTCCCGGTGGGCGTGGCCGTGTTGCCCAGCGGCAGGTTGAACAACTTGCGAAAGTTAACAAAGTCAGCGGCGTTGATCTCCGTCTCGCCCGGGATGGCAATGGTCTGGCCCGTGCCGTCGATGCCGGCATTCCAGAGTGGAAGCACGTTATAGATCGAGGCAAAGTCATACGGCGTTACGCCATAGAACGTATGCCCGCCGTTCGCAATGGTGAAATCAGGCTGGCTCCGCGTGCCCGGCTGCGCATGACCGGACACCTCCGGCAGCCGCGTGATGGCATGGTTCCCTACGTCACGCCTGAAGTTGCCGACCTTGCGATTCTCTGCCCGACGGGAAAAGTTGTTGAGCGAGGCGATCCCCGCAATCACCGGCGCGAGCGCCTCGGGCACCTCCGGGTCGGAGGCATTCGCAATGTGCTGCTCTCCTTCAATCACATATCGATGCATCGTCGTGTGGAAGACTGCACGCACCGCACCGGCTGTCCCATTGAATTCGATCAGGGTGCGCGCGGCGTTGATATGCACGTTTGCGAACCCATGACCGGAGAGCCACGCAGTCACCGCGGCAAGATCGCCGTCAGTAGGCCCAAAGGCCGCGCCAAATGCCTCCGGCGTCAGCCACTGATGGTAGCTGGGCGAACTCTTGTCCTGCTGCTGGTCAAGCAGACGCTCCAGCGCCTTCTCCTGTTCCGGTCCGCGCTGAAGCACCAGGACGATGCGATGAATCGGCGTGGCATCTTCCAGCGCGCCACGATCAAACTCAGGACGCGCCAGCGGGTGAGTATTCCCCGCAAGCACCTTCAGCCGCGCTTCATCCACAGCATGGACGACCCGGGAGCGCGGCACAGGCAACTGTGCCTTCATGGGCCCGGCTTCGGCAAAAAGCAGAAAGCCTGCGATCCAGCAAAGACGGAAAAGGGTCTGGAACCAGGGCATCAGGCGCAATTCCAACAAGCAGTGAAAGACAGCACTGCGAAAAGTCTTGTTCTATGCACCACGATTCTGCACGCAATCGCGCCAGGCGTCAACGAAAGTCGCCGAGACTTCAGCAATTCCCGTATCTGGTGTCCTGAAAGGGGAAGGCCGCGTCCTTACCCAAGGACGCGGCCCGTCGCCTGTTGTCGTATTTATTGCACGTTATAGGTCAGGACAACGCTGTGAACGAGATTGCCTGAGGTGGCTGTAACGGTGATGTTGTACTTCCCGGGCTGTGCATTGGAGGTCGTTGTGCCTCCACCTCCTCCGCCACCACCACCGGGAGCAGTGACTGTGTTGTTCCCGCAGCCGCTCGCGCCAATTGCCGCGACCGAAAGCATCACCGCGAAGAGCGCGCCCAAACGTCTCTTGCGTGGCACAAGGAAGAAGACCAGGCAGGCCAGCGTTGCGCCGGAGCCGGCCGCATACCAAGGCGTCCGGCCCGAGCCGAACGGGGCCGCAGGCTTCTTCAACGCGCCGTTAGTCGTCGTCACTTTCGCGGTCAGCACAAATGAGCTGGTGCCCGCACTCGACGAGCTGATGACCACAGGCTTCACCGAGAAAGCATAGCCAAACAGGTCTCCGCTGTCGGAGTTGGCCGAGAGGTTCACTGAACCGGTAAAGCCGCCAGTCGGCGTAATCGTAAGCAAGACAGCCGAAGCTGAAGTTCCGCTCGTCACGTTCGTGGACGCGGTGCAGGGCGTGATCGAAAAATCCGGCGAGGTTGTCGAAACCACGTCAATCGGTGAGGCGATACCCGTATTGCTCACATTTGCCAGCAACGCACCCTTCGATCCCGCAAAGGTCGAATCGCCCGAATACACCACTGTGACGTTATGCTGCCCCGAGGCGAGGCCCGTCGTGCTCAGCGTATAGCTTGCCTGACCGCCCGACAGTTGTACAGGCGCACCCACCAGGCTGCTGTCCACGTAGAACTGCACCGTACCCGTGGGCGTCGTGCCAGTACCTGTCACCTTGACGCTCAACGCCAGACTGCCCGACGTAATACCGCACAACGCGCCTGATGTAGTCAGGGTCGTCGAGGAAAGCGTCGTGCCTACCGTGCTCCCCGTTCCTGTGGAAACCGCCGACGCCCAGTTATTCACCAGATTGGCCGCATCCACGCTGCCCAGCCCGGTCGCCTGATCATACCCTGCGCCTGTGCTAAAGCCGATAGGCGCTCCAGTCAGGCAGTTCGGCGTGCCCTGAATACAGGCAACCTTGTTGTTGCTGCCCAAAGGGATGTCATGGAAGACGTTCGCAACGTTCGCCAGACCGTAGAGCTTTGGTCCGACATTTCCTAGGCGTCCTCCGCCTTGTTTCTGCTCCACCAGCGCAAGCATCCCGGCGAACGTAGGCGCAGCGGCTGAGGTGCCGCCAAACACATCGATCTGGCCTCCAGCCGTAAACCCGCTCGTGCAGTCTGCCTGGCTGCAAACAATGTAGCCGTCATGCAGCGCCCCAGAGTTGAGCGCAAAATCCGGTACATCGCGCGACCCGTCGTTGGGAACGCCCAGACCTGTCTGCCATGCAGGCTTGGAAAAATAGGCGCTCGCTCCGCCGCCACCCGCCCCGCCCGCATCCAGTCCCGTGCTCGAATCCGTCTCGTTCCACGCCGACTCAGAAATATAGCTCTTCACCGAGCTGGTGTACTGGTTGGTACCGTTGCTCGTGTTGCTCGAATTCCAGTACGTGCTCGAATTATTAACGTCGCCCGAAAACATCGTCCCGCCTGCCGCCGTCACAAACGGCGAACTTGCAGGGAAATCCACCGCAAGCCCTTCACTGGCCAGTCCTGCCGAATCGCAATCCGTTCCTCCGCCATCGCCAGCCGCGCTGACCACCGTGATGCCCTGCGCGTTGGCCTGTTGCAAAAGCTGATTGAAGGTGACGATGTTGTAGTTGCTGTTGATCATCGTCTCGCACAGCCCGTAGCTGTTGGTGATAATCGGGGCCACGTTGTTATCGATGGCCTGAGTCAGCGATCCATTGAAGATGTCAGTCGAATAGTAGTAAAGAATCGTGGCTTTCGGGGCCGCTGCGCCCGCCCACTCCACATCGAGCGAAGCCTCATCAATGTCTCCCGAAAGAACTCCGGGATCGCTGCTGCCCGGCGCGAGCGTCGTCGTCGGCACATTGGTGGGCAGGCCTGCGGCGGTGCGGAAGGCCGCTACCTGTGCGGGAAGCAGCCGCGTCTGCCCCATGACCGCAATCGTGATGCCGGTGCCATCGATCGCGGGCGACCCGCTGATCAGCGAGTTCATATCGTAGATGGTATAAAAATCACCCGGCGCAATATAGTGGCTCGTCGAGCCCGCGCTGGTATAGGTATAGTCCGGATTGAGCTTCACCCTCCGAGATGCGCCGCGTGCCTTCGCCCTGAAGTCGTTCAGTCCCGTCACGGTCGTGACCACATCGGCAAGCGCCGCGGGCACCGTCGGGTTGCTCATGTTGGAGATGTGTCGCTCGCCGTTCAGGGTCAGGCTGTGAATACTGGTGCCGAATGCCTTCTCCGCCTGCGCCACTGTGCCCGTGAAGGTAATGAACGTCGAACTCCGCGCGCGGCCGGTGATCTTGAACCCCTGTCCAGCCAGCCACGTGGAGACCTTCTCCATGTCTGCCGCGCTCAGACCAAAGCGTGCGCCAAACTGCTCCGGTGTCAGCCACTGGTGATACTCGGGCGAAGATGGGTCCTGCTGCGCAGCCAGCAGCCGAGTCAGGTCGGCCTGCTGCGCGTCCGTCATGCTGAAGCGCACCGAAAGGTCGGTCAGCGCGCGGTCCGCCTGCGCCGGCCCAATATCCGAGGCACGCAGAGCGCGGAGCGGTACCGAGTGCTCCAGCACGGCGCGTTTGTTTCCTGTAATTGCCGAGGTAATCCGGTCATGGGCCGTAGCACCCTGCAACGGAGTGGAAACAGCAACAAACGCGGCTACAGAAAGGGCGATTGGGACCAGGAGGCGGCTACGCATAATGTTTCCTTAACTTATCAGAGAGCAACGGAGTGGCCTCAATCACCACACGCGACGGATTGGGCCTGGAGACCCACCTGCTTAGACAGACGCTGTAGAAAAAGGTTGCGCCTACTTTCTCGGAAAGAATTTCCATCACACCATCCCACACCCAGCCCGCTACAGCGCATACTTTCCTGCCTGAAGCACGTGCCGGGCCGCCTGTCTTCGCAATGCAATCGTATCCACCACATCGTGTTTCACCAGACGCCGCAAAATCGTCAACTGTGTGCGCAGCGCGTCGCCCTCCGCCACGGCGGCAATCACCTTGCGCGCCGACTGCTCAATCACCGACATCGCCTTGTCCGCATAAATCCTCGCCAGCGCCACGGGTATCGACGGCTCGCCGCTTCCCTGTGCACTCTTGCCGTTCGCCGCCATCTTCTCCGCGCGCAGAATCGCCGACTCCATTGCGTACACCTGGATAATCATGTCCGCAAGCGCGCCCACAATCTCCTGCTCGTCCGCCAGCTTCGCCATATACTTCTGCGACGCCGAGCCGGCCGCAAACAGCGTCGCCTTCTTCGCTCCAGCCAGCAGCGCATACTCGTCCGCCAGCGGCCCTTCGCGCTCCGTCTTCTCACTGGGCCCGGCCATCACCTCGTCAATCAACTGCTTGATCGCAGGCATCAGCGCCAGCTTGCCCTCCATCGCCGATTTCATCAGCCTGCCGGTAATAATCAGCCGGTTGATCTCGTTCGTCCCTTCAAATATCCGATTGATGCGCGAGTCGCGATACCCCCGCTCCGCCGGATACTCCTCCACGTACCCGTAGCCCGCAAAGATCTGGACCACATCATCCACCACACGGTCGAGCATCTCCGAGTCCCACACCTTGCAGATCGAACATTCAACGGCGTACTCCTCAATCGCCCGCTGAATTGCGGCCGCATCCTTCTTGTCCACCTCAGCCAGCGCCGCGTCAATCATCCCGACCGTTCGATAACTCAGCGCCTCGCCCACAAAGACGCCCACTGCCGCATCCGCCAGCTTCTCCTGAATCAGCCCAAACTCCGCAATCGGCTTGCCGAAGGACTTGCGTTCTTTGGCATAGCCAATTCCGCGCGCCAGCGACACCCGCGCCGCGCCCACCGCAGCATTGCCCAGCTTGTAGCGCCCCACATTCAGAATATTGAACGCAATATGGTGCCCCTTGCCCACCTCACCCAAAAGATTCGAAGCAGGAATTTTGCAGTCAGCCAGAATCAGCGGACAGGTTGAACTGCCGCGAATTCCCAGCTTGTGCTCCTCCTTGCCCACGGTCAATCCGGGCGTACCGCGCTCGATCAAAAACGCCGTCAGCCGCTCCTTGCCCGCGTTCTTGCCCTCCTTCACCTCGCACTTCGCAAAAACGGTAAAGATGTCGGCAAAGCCCGCATTCGTAATCCACATCTTCTCGCCGTTCAGCGTGTAGGTCTTGCCGTCCTCCGAAAGCACCGCCCGCGTGCGCGCGTTCAGCGCATCCGATCCGCTGGTCGATTCCGAAAGCGCATACGCCCCGACAAACTCGCCCGACGCCAGCTTCGGCAGATACTTCTTCTTCTGCTCCTCCGTGCCGTACCAGACAATCGGCAGCGTCCCAATGCCCACATGCGCCGAAAACGCCACCGAAAAACTCCCCTGCTTGGCGATGTTGTCCGCAATAATCGCCGACGTCACCTTGCCCATCTCCAGCCCGCCATACTCCTCCGGAATATCAACCGAAGTCAGCCCAAGATCACTCGCCTGCTTAATCAGCCGCCGCGTGACCGAGAAGTCCTTCGCCTCAATCTGGTCCGAAACCGGCACAATCTCCTTCTCCGCAAACTCAGCCGTAGTCTGCGCAACCTGCCGCTGCTCCTCGCTAAAGTCCTCAGGGAAAAAACAATCAGCAGGCGCAGGGTTCGAGATGAGGAAACCTCCGCCGGGGGTGATCTTCTTATCGACCGGAACAGTCATCGTGGACATCGTTACACTCCCATAAAACTAGGTTGGATGATCGTGTTTAGTTTGCCGTCTCGAATATTCCAGCCGCCCCCATGCCTCCACCGACGCACATCGTCACCATGCCGTACTTTGCCTTACGCCTCGGCATCTCGCGCAGAATAGTTGCAGTCAATTTCGCCCCAGTGCAACCAAGCGGATGACCCAGCGCAATCGCGCCGCCGTTCACGTTGAGCTTCGCCGGATCAATCCCCAGCACCTTAATCACAGCCAGCGACTGCGCAGCAAATGCCTCGTTCAACTCAATCACATCCATCTGATCGAGCGAGAGCCCCGCCAGCTTCAAAGCCTTCGGAATCGCGTAGATCGGGCCGATGCCCATCTCCTCCGGGTCACACCCCGCATAAGCAAACGCCACAAACCGAGCCATCGGCTTAATCCCAAGCTGCGCTGCCCGCTCCGCCGACATCACAACAGCGGCAGCCGCACCATCCGAAGTCTGCGACGAGTTCCCCGCCGTCACCGCACCCTTCGCATGAAACACCGGCTTCAACTTCGCCAGCGCCTCCAGCGACGTATCCGCGCGCGGCCCCTCATCCTGCTTGAAGATGGACTCAACCGTCTCCGCCCTGCCCTTGCCGTTAAAGACCGTACTCGCCACCGCGACCGGCACAATCTCATCTTCAAATCGTCCCGCAGCAATCGCAGCCAGCGCCTTCTGGTGGCTCTCATAGGAGAACTGGTCCATCGCCTCGCGCGTAATGCCGTAGTGCTTCGCCACCCGCTCCGCCGTCAGCCCCATCGACATATACGACCCCGGATAGTTCTCCACCAGCCACGGATTCACCGAAACCTTGTTCCCGCCAAAGGGCACAAACGACATGCTCTCGGTTCCACCCGCGACAATCACCTCCGCACCGCCGCCGCGAATCCGGTCCACCGCCAGAGCAATGCTCTGCAAGCCCGAGGAGCAGTAGCGATTGATCGTCATGGCCGAAGCCGTCACCGGCAACCCAGCGCGAAAGCTGGCCACCCGCGCGACATTCATTCCCTGCTCCGCCTCAGGCATGGCGCAGCCCAGAATGACATCCTCAATCTCCGAGCGGTCCAGTTGGGGCACACGCTCCAGCGCGCCGTTAATCGCGAACGCCGCCAGGTCATCAGGCCGCGTCGTGCGCAGCGCCCCACGCGGAGCTTTGCCCACCGCCGTGCGAACTGCCGATGCAATGATCACGTCTCTCATGGCTAAGCCTCAGGTTCTGATTCCCAACTGCAGGAGGAGTGCTTCTTCCACCAGAGCCATTTCTCTGCCGGTAAGCACCGCGATTCTTTTCCGAAGCCGGAGTTTGCTGATCGTCGTCAACTGGTCGCTCATTGCCTTGCTTCTTTGCTGGCCGAGCTGAATGACGACTTCGCCGGGATACAAGCGGTCCGTCCTCGAACTCAGCGGCACGACAATCAACCTGTTCAATGCCGCATTCGCTGCATCATTGCTTATAACGATGGCAGGGCGCGTCTTCTGGACCCCGCCACCCACGGACGGGTCAAACGAAACCCAGAATACTTCACCGCGCTTCGGATGTATCGCCAATGAGCGCCTCCGACCATTCCATCGCTTCTGCTTCGCGTTCTGCATCGGCCGCCATGGCGCGGTAGCCTGCCAGCAATGATTTGTGTTCGTCCTTCGATAGGGCCTTCGCGGTCTCGACTAAAACGTCCGCAATCTCATCAGGAATGATGAACCACGTCGGATTGGACCTCGAACTCGGAGTCCCTACGCCCGGTTTGGACACTTCGCCATTCCAGCGGATCCCAACGGCGTCGGCCCCGTCGAACTTGAGGCGTGCAATGGACCAGCTCCCTTCCTTTGGCCCCTTGTCGAAGACAACCTTGACGTCCTTCACCCGATCTTTGGGGGACTTCACCGTAGACGGATTGGTGTAGGCCATAACTCCCTCCTGCCTTCATTTTCCTGTACGTACGTACGTATGTCAATTCCTCAACGGCTTGCCCGTCTTCAACGTAAACGCAATTCGTTCCTGCGTCTTCTTCTCTCCGCACAACGAAAGAAACGCCTCCCGCTCCAGGTCCAGCAAGTATTGCTCAGTAACCAGCGCACCCGGCGTTACGTTGCCTCCGCACAACACATGCGCCACCCAGTTCGCCACCTTCGCATCGTGGTCCGAGATGAACTGCGCCTCATGCATCGTCCACACCGCCAGCTTCAGCGTCGCCAGCGCATTCACACCCGGAGCCGCAATGTCCGTGCGCGACACCGGCGGTGCATATCCAGCATCGGCCAGCGCACGCGCGCGCAGCTTCGCATCCATCAGCAGCCGCTCGCGGTTCATCGTGACGTTGTCCGCAGGCTTGAGAAATCCTATCGTGCCCGCCTCCACAGCCGAGGTCGAAACCTTCGCCATCGCAATCGTCTCGAAGTTCTTTTTGAGCGCCTCGAACAACTCCACGCCCTCGCCGCGCCCGTCAGGACGAATACTCGTAGCTGCGTCAACGCTGCGAATCGTCATCTCCTTGCAGCCCCCGCCGCCCGGAATCAGGCCAACGCCCGTCTCCACCAGACCCATGTAAAGCTCCGCATGAGGCTGCCTCGCGGCAGCGTGTAGATTGATCTCCGTCCCTCCGCCCAGGCACATTCCATACGGCGCCACCACCACCGGACGCGGACAAAACCTAATCGCCTGCGTCATGTTCTGGAACGCGCGCACTGCGAGGTCAACTTCGTCCCACTCCTCTTCCTGCATCGTCAGGAGCAACTGCATCAGGTTCGCCCCAACAGAGAAGTTCTCCGACTCACCCGTGATGACAAACGCCTCGAAGTTCGCAATCAGGTCGCCCGTGGGCTTCAGTGTCTGCGTGATCAAACTCACAATGTCGTCACCCAGTGCATTCATCTTCGAGTGCAGCTCAATCGCCGCCACGCCGTCGCCCAGATCGACCACCGAAGCCCCAGGATTTCTCTTAACAACACCCTTCGCCTTCTTGATTGCCGCAAGCGAAGCAACGCCCGCAGGCAGCACCACCGGCTTGTAACTACCCGCGACAGGATCAAAGTAAAGCCGCCCGCTCGGCACCGAAGCATCATCCTTGTACCAGCTCTCCCCCACGGCCAGCAGCTTCTCAACATTCGCCGCAACCGGAGCACCCGCCGCGCGCATCTTCTCCGTCGTCGCGCGCACGCCTGCGGCATCGAACATCTCGAACGGCCCAAGCTCCCAGTTGTAGCCCGCCTTCATCGCCCGGTCGATCTCGACAATGTTGTCCGCAATCTCCGGAACGCGATTCGCCGTGTACGTAAAAAGCTCTGTCAGAAACGGCCAGTAGAACGCCACAGCCTTGTCCTTGCTTGCGCCCACGTGGAGCAACTGCGCAATCCGCCCACCAGCCGACTCGACATTCTTCGCCATCTCCAGCGCCGCAAATTTCGCCCGCGTGCTCGGCCTGTACTCCAGCGTCGCCGGATCAATCACCAGCCGCACATCGCGGCCCTCGCCATCCTTGCCGGCTTTTTTGTAGAAGCCCTGTCCCACCTTGTCGCCCAGCAGTTTCTTTTCCAGCATTCCAGCAATAAACGGCGCCGCCCCTACATCAGCACGCTCGTCCTTGATAGCCACGGCCTGCGTCTGAAAGTTTTTCGCCACATGCGCCAGCACATCCACGCCCACCATGTCGCCTAGCCGAAACGTCCCCGTCTTCGGCCAACCAATCGCAGTACCGGTTAGCGTGTCTATCTCTTCAATCGTCAGCCCCTGCGCCTGCATCAACCGCATCGCATTGCTCATCGAAAACGTGCCGATGCGATTCGCAATAAAGTTCGGCGTGTCGTGCGAGTGGACGATCATCTTGCCCAGGCGCTGGTCCGCAAAATGCTCCACCAGCGCCATCGCCGCAGGGTCGGTGTCTGGCGTCGGAATCATCTCCAACAGTCGCATGTAGCGAGGCGGGTTAAAAAAATGCGTACCGAACCAGCGGCGGCTCAGCCCCTCGCTCATCCCTTCGACGATCTTGTGAATCGGCAAGCCGCTCGTGTTGCTCGTCATGATCGCGTCAGCGCGTCGATGCTGCTCCACTTTCCCGAGCAGCGCCCGCTTGATCTCCAAATCTTCAGCAACGACTTCAATAATCCAGTCGCATCCCGCAATCAGCGCGAGGTCATCGTCAAAGTTGCCCGCTGCAATCAGCCGCGCATCTTCAGGCGAATAAAACGCAGCGGGCTTGGACTTCTTCAGCCCATCCAGCGCGGCCAGCGCAAACTTATTCCTCTGCGCCTTGCCCGCATCCGCCGCCGTTCCCGGGGGAACTATATCCAGCAGCACCACAGGAACCCCGGCGTTGGCAAAGTGGGCCGCAATGCGCGACCCCATCGTTCCGGCGCCCAGAACGGCCACCTTGCGAATCTGTCTGGTCAGGGTCGTCTCAGGCGCGGTCGTGCTCAACGTCATAGTTCCCAGGCTCCATCGGGCAATCGTCCCGAATGCAGCCCAGCATAGTGAATGACCATTCATACCGTCAAGCAAGTCCAGCCAATTCAACTAGAAACAAACATTTCCAGAAAAATATGGAAGACATTCTGCTCTCGCACTGCGTATGATTTGCCGAAGCACGTATTTCCGCCTTAGCTCGAACTAATTTGCTCCGAAAGGCAGACCGCACCATGTCCCAAACAACTCGGCGAGAATTTCTCCTCTTTGCAGGCAGCGCCGCCACCTCGTTCTGTTGCACCCCTATGTGGGCCGCAGCAAAGCCCACGACGAATCCCAACTATGAGATGGTCGCCGGCATCGACCGACGCCGCATTCTCTCCGCCGCCGACAACTATCTCTCAGCGCAGCCCATCACCGTCACGGCAACCCACAGCCCGCGCAGCAGCGGAGGCCCTCACGACTACTTCTCCGAAGGCGACTACTGGTGGCCCGATCCCAAACATCCCGGCGGCCCCTACATTCGACGCGATGGCATGTCGAACCCCGACAACTTCAACGCGCACCGCCTCGCTCTCATTCGCCTCAGCCTCATCGTTCCCGCGCTCGCCGCAGCGTGGGAACTCACCGGCGAGAAGAAGTACGCCGACCATGCAAGCCGCCATCTGCGCGCCTGGTTCGTCGATCCCGCCACGCGCATGAACCCCAACCTCCAATACGCGCAGGCCATCTTCGGAGTCAGCAAAGGTCGTGGCACCGGCATCATCGACACCCTGCACCTCGTCGAACCGGCACGCGCCGCAACGCTTCTGATGCAAGGCGACGCGCTCAAGGATGCAGCCGCAATTCAAGACTGGTTCGCCCAATACCTCGAATGGATGCGCACCTCCAAAAACGGTCAGGACGAGCGCGACGCCAAGAACAACCACGGCACCTGCTGGGTCCTCCAGGCGGCCGAGTTCTCCCGCTTCACCAACAATCACGAAGTCAGAGCGTGGTGCCGCGATCGCTTCCGCACCGTGCTCGTCCCGCACCAGATCGCGCCCGACGGCAGCCTGCCGCTCGAACTCGCCCGCACCAAACCCTACAGCTACTCACTCTTCGACATGGACGTACTCTCCGATCTCTGCCAGAGCCTCTCCACCGAAAACGAAAACCTCTGGCAGTTCACCACCGCCGACGGACGCGGCATAAAAAAGCTCATGTCCTTCATGTTCCCCTTCATCAATGACAAATCGAAGTGGCCCTACCCGCACGACGTCGAATACTGGAACGACTTCCCCGCGCGGCAGCCTTCCCTGCTCTTCGCCGGCCTCGCCTACAAGCAGCCGGACTACATCGCACTCTGGAAGACCCTCAACCCCGACCCCACCGTACCCGAGGTCATCCGCAACTACCCCGTGCGCCAACCGCTGCTGTGGCTTCCACGAAACAGCTAGAGCCGCTTATCTGCTATGCGTTGTCATTCTGAGCGAGGCGAAGAATCCCCGCATTCGTCCGCGGCTCCACGAAACTTCACCTCAGGAATACCATAAACATCAAAAGCCGCTGCCTGAATTACAGGCAGCGGCTCTTCTGCATTTACAACAATCAGTGCTTCGACTCAGCCAGCTTCTGCATCTCCGATCCCGCCAGCAAAAATCCGCCCACGCCGTACACATAGCTTGCCGAAGGCTTGAACTTCCCCGGCTGCCCATCAATCGGCTGAATCGATCCCAGCCGTCCATCCGCGTAGATGTGCGACAGCATCCCCGCCCACGCCTTTTCAACGACCGGCAGATACGTCTTCCGATCCAGAATGTGCGCATTGATCCCATACGCAATCCCATACGTCATAAACGCCGAACCCGAGACCTCCGGCAGCTCATACGCATCGGGATCCAGCAGCCCGGAGCGCCACAACCCATCCTTGCTCTGGATCGCCGCCAGCTTCGCCGCCATCTCGCGGAACTGCGCAACGTACTTCGGCCTGCTCGGATAATCCTCCGGCATCATTTCCAGCACGTTCACCAGCCCGCCCATCACCCAGCCGTTGCCGCGCGACCAGAACAGCGGCTTGCCGTTCTCCTGCTTCTGATTCAGGTAGCGGCTATCGCGGAAGTAGAGATGCTCGTCAGGGCTATAAAGCTCCTTCGAAGTCAGCCACCACTCGTGGTCCATATAGTCCAGATACTTCTTATCGTGCGTAATCGAATACGTGCGCAGCAGCACAGGCGGCGACATAAACAGCGCGTCGCACCACCACCACAGCAGCTTGTTCGGATCATCCGGCCGCGCAACCAGCCTATCCATAATCTCCTTCGTATTGGCCATCCGCACCGGCTGAGGGTCCTGCTGATACAGCGTCAAATAAGCCTGCCCCATCGCCTGATCGTCCGCATGAGGAAAGCGCGTGTCGATGAGCTTCCAGTCCGATTGCTCCGAAAAATGCAGCACCGCATCGCGATACTTCTCATCGCCCGTCGCCTTTGAGGCCGCAAGCAAGCCGTCGTAGAGCGCGGCAAACGTCCACTGCCTGTTGAACTCCTGCTCGCCAGTCGCCAACTGCCAGTCGGCAACCTTCTTCATCGCTTTATCAATCGACTTCTTATTCAATGCCGGCGAAAGCCCCGTAGCCAGCGGCCCCGGATCATCCGGCGACGAGCCCGCGGTCTTGCGGTCCACCGGCACAACCTTGGTTGACGCCGGTTTCGCCGCCTGAGCCACACACACCGCGCACGAAGTAGCCAGCAGCATCGCGCCAACGCTCATCAGAACAGCCGAGCGGCGAGCGCGCGAAGGTGCAAAAGACAAAGAGCAGAATCCATCTTTCATTTGTTCCATATCTATTCCTCTATACAACGCTTCCATTCATCACCAGCGCCACGGCACTGCGCAGCCTCGCAGTGCTCCCATCGAACGCGGGACGCAGTTTAGGCGCCTTTGCAAGCGCGTTTTGTTTCAGTTCAGCCTCCACCACCCTGCCAAACAAATACCATGCCGCCGTAATGTCGCCGACGATAATCATCTCATTCGGAGCCAGCGCCGAAGCAATCATCCGCAGCCCTCGTCCCAGAAACGAAGCCATCTTCTCCAGCGCCAGCACGGCGTCCGCATCATCAGCCTGCGCCATCTTCACCAGCGCGGCAAAGCTCGCTGGAGCCTTTCTTCCGCTGATCTCCTGAAAGTACCGCAGCCCCGCTCGATTCGATGCCACCGTCTCCCAGCAGCCGCGACTGCCGCATCCACACTGCGGGCCGTCCGTCGCCATCTGCACATGGCCAAACTCGCCCGCCATGCCGTTGGCCCCGCGCAGCAGCCTGCCATTCGCAAAGATCCCCGTGCCGATACCCTCCGACACGTTCACCACCACCAGATCGCGCACGCCATCGCTGTCGCCAAACCACACCTCCGAAAGCGCGCACGCATTCGCCACATTGTCCATCTCCACGCGAAGCCCCGTCGCTCGCTGAATCCGCGATTTGATGCTCAGCACAGGCCAGTTCAGGTTCGGCGCAAAAATCAATTTTTCAAGCTGCGGGTCGGCGCGTCCCGGCAAACTCACGCCGATGCCATCGAACGATTTGTCGCTATGCGCATCCATCAGCTTGCGAATCGCCGCCACCATCGGCTGAATCGCTCTGGCCGGATCGTCCGGCAGATCGACAACATTCTGCGCAACAATCTTCCCGCCCAGGTCCGTCACCGCAATCGTCGTCTGTGCCGGATGAATATCCAGCGCAATCACCGCGCGTTGCCGGTTCAGTTCAAGAAAAGTTGGCCGACGTCCGCGAGGCGCACGCCCCGTCGAACCTTCGAGTATCCACTTTTCGGCAATCAGGTCTTCTACAATCAGCGAGACCGTGCTGCGCTGCAATCCCGAAACCCGCGCCAGGTCCGCGCGCGAAAGCGGCTGCCGGGTACGAATCAGGTTGAAGACCAGATTCCGGTTGATCTGGCGCGGCGTCTTATTCGACGCGCTCTCTTTTCTTGTGAACGTAAATCTGGGCGCTGGCGCAATAGGCATTCGTATTTTCCGATGCAACAGGTTCCGTGATCAGCACAAGCTGTAACCGTGTAAAGGAAACAGCCTGCTTCGTCTAGTTAGCTCAGCCACGTCGCAAATGCGGTCAATGCGACTTCACAGGCCGCAGGCGAATGCGCTTTGTGCATTTCGGTGGGAGCGCAGGGCTATAGCCCTGCGAAAACCTCGGCAAATTCAAGGGGCTTTAGCCCCAGGCTTTCCACTCTGCGCCTCCAAAAGCATTTTGTCGCACCCTCTTCAGCCCTGCGGTTTACTTTCCTCTCAACAACCGCCGATGCTTGACATTCATTGTGACGAGTCTTTATACCACTCAACATCGGTATATTGTCTACTCTTTGAATTATTGTCTCACCCGAAGAGCCGTAAGACATCTCATTCTGCGCTGAGACATCCTCACACCACGGGAGCCAATCGCAACCATGCATTCACGCCGGCAGTTTCTCCAGGCAACCGCCTCCGCGGCGACGCTCGCCCTTCTGTCCCGTTCTTCGCTCTATGCGTCCATCGCGACGCTCGCAGCGAACCCCGCCGACCCCGCCAACTCCCCCTACGCACGCCGACTCACCGACGGATGGGAGTACCTCAAAGGCTCCCTCGGCGGCCCGTGGGAGGTCTGGCACAGCAAAGAGGTCGCCGTCTGGCAACCTGTCGCCATGCCCCACTGTTTCAACGCCACCGACGGATGCGATCCCGACGTCCCCTACTACCAGGGCAACGGCTGGTACCGAACGCACGTCCCCATTGCCAATCCATACAAGAACGGGCGCACACTGCTGCACTTTGAAGGCGCGGGCCAGGCCACCTCTGTCTACGTCGAAGGCAAACTCGCCGGAAAACACACCGGCGGCTACGACGAGTTCGCCTTCGACCTCACCGGCCTCATCCCCGCATCCAGCCCCGCCTCAGGCGTCCCTATCGCTGTGCTCTGCGACAACTCCCGCGACCTCGACCGCATCCCCTCCGACCTCAGCGACTTCAGCCTCTACGGTGGCCTCTACCGTCACGTCAACCTCGTCTACGTCCCCGCCGTCTCCTTCGAGACCGTCCACATCCGCACCGCGCTACCCACTCCCAAAAGCCCGGCAGCGATCACTATCGTGGCAACGCTCTACAATCCCGCCGCAACGACTGCCCCGCTCAACATCACCGTAGAAGTAGCGAACAGCAGCGGCGCAGCCATACATCGTTCCAAGCACGTCCTCACTCCGTGGCAGGGAGCTTCCGAAATCGTCAGCTTCACCATCCCCGCACCCGAGCTGTGGGGCCCCTCGACCCCGCGCCTCTACCAGTGCAGCGTCACGCTCGAAAGCCCCGACGACGCATACACCGCGCACGAAACCTTTGGCATCCGCCACACCGAGTTCGTCGATCACGGCCCCTTCAAGCTCAACGGCGAGCGCCTGCTCCTCAACGGCACGCACCGCCACGAAGACCACGCAGGCTACGCCGCCGCCATGCCCGGCGACCTCATCGACCAGGAGATGCAGCTCATCAAGGACATGGGCGCAAACTTCATCCGCCTCGCCCACTATCAACAATCGCGCCGCGTCCTCGCGCTCTGCGACCGCCTCGGCATCCTTGTCTGGGAAGAGGTCCCGTGGTGCCGCGGCGGCGTCGGCAACGACACCTTCAAGGACATGTGCCGCCGCACTCTCCGCCACATGATCGACCAGCACTACAACCACCCCAGCATCCTTCTCTGGAGCCTCGGCAACGAGGACGACTGGCCAACCGAATATCCCTCCGTCAACCAGCAGGACATCCGCGCCCTCTTTACCGAACTCAACGCGCTCGCGCACCAGCTCGACCCCTCGCGCTTCACTACCATGCGCCGCTGCGACTTCGCCCGCGACATCACCGACGTCTATTCCCCCTCCATCTGGGCCGGCTGGTACAGCGGTCAATACGTCGAATACCAGAAGTCTCTCGAAACCCAGCGCGACCGCGTCAAGCATCTCTTCCACGCCGAATGGGGGGCCGACAGCCACGCCGGCCGCCACTCCGAAGACCCCGACAAAGTTCTCGCCGACGTCGCCACCGGCCACGGCACAGCCGAGCGCGGCCTCGCCTATCTCCCCACCGGCGGCCAACCGCGCGTCTCCCGCGACGGCGACTGGTCCGAGACCTACGCCTGCAACCTCTTCGACTGGTATCTCAAAACACAGGAGACGCTCCCCTGGTTCACCGGCTCAGCCCAGTGGATATTCAAGGACTTCACCACTCCGCTGCGTGTCGAAAACCCCGTCCCGCGCATCAACCAAAAGGGCGTCGTCACCCGCGACATGACGAAAAAAGAAAGCTACTACCTCTTCCAGTCCTATTGGACCGACGCACCGATGGCCCACATCTACGGACACACCTGGCCAGTTCGCTGGGGAGCCGTTGACGAGCAAAAAATGGTGAAGGTCTACTCCAACTGCCCCACCGCCGAGCTCTTCGTCAACGGCAAATCCGCCGGAGTAAAACACCGCAACAGCCAGGACTTCCCCGCTGCGGGTCTCCGCTGGATGATATTGTTTGAACCCGGGAGGAATGTCGTGCGCGTCGTTGCATCCAAAAACGGCAAGACCGTCACCGACGAGATCGAGTTTCTCTATCAGACCGAACCCTGGGGCGCGCCGTCCACATTCAAACTCGCAGAGACCTCACGCACCACCCTCAACGGCAAGGAGATCGTCACAGTCGAAGCTAAGCTATACGATGCAAAGGGCATCCAATGCCTCGACGCGCGCAATCGAGTGCGCTTTTCCCTCGCCGGAACAGGCACGCTGATCGACAACCTCGGCACACCCACCGCCTCGCGCGAGGTCGAAATGTGCAACGGCCGCGTGCAGATTTCTCTCCTCAGAAACGGCGGCTCATCCGTCATTAGTATCCGTGCAAAAGAAATTCCAGCGGCATTCTGCACCATCGCCTGATTCATATTTTTGCTTTAGACAATCGTTTGTTTTTTGGTTGACTTTTGTTCACTGAACGAACTATCTTCCAACAATCGAACAGCAAAAACAGTATAGAAGGAGAAACTGTCGAGACCGATGAGGAGCACATGCACAACCAGCCTCTGCGATCCTCAGTCCCCGCAGACTCACTCCAAATTAGGGACTGTTCAACCGTACCGCCGATGTGTTAGCGTTTTGTGCTAACGATAACACATTGACGGCAACAGCGGCACCCCAGCGCCGGACAGCATCGCTTAAAAAGGACGCAGGGTGTCGGAAGTTCAAATGAAATAACCGACTGGAGGCAGAACACCATGAAATTTCATCCATCATTTCCCCGCGCAGGTCTGTGGTCCGCCATTCTCCTGCTCCTGCTCACTGCCGTCACCGCATCCGCGCAGCTATCGACAGCGACGCTTTACGGCACCGTCACCGACCCCGAGGGCGCAGTCGTCCCACAGGCCAAAGTGACCATCACGCAAACGGAAACCGGCTTCGTCCGCAACGTCGTCACCAACGCCGACGGCTCCTACCGCGCCGACTTCCTTCCCATCGGCCCCTACAAGATCTCGGTCGACGCCACCGGCTTCAAGCACCTCGACCGCACAGGCATCACCCTCACCGTCACCGAGCAGGCGCATCTTGACCTCGCCCTCGCCGTCGGCGGTGCCGAACAAACCGTAGAAGTCACCGCCGCCGTTCCACTGCTTAACACAGGCAACTCCACCCTGGGCAGCACCGTCACCAACGTCGAGATCGACAACCTCCCGCTGGTAGACCGCAACGTCTACGCACTGCTCGATCTCACCCCCGGCGTGCAGAATAACAACAACGCTGGTTCGGGCGGCAACGGCGGCGTCATCAACCCGCTCGGCTACCCGGAGCAGCACGTCAAGATCAACGGTTCCACCGACAGCTCCGTCGGCCAGGTCTCCTACTATCTCGACGGCGGCTCGAACATGACCGGCATCCGCAACACCGGCAACCCGCTCCCGAATCCCGACGCCATCCGTGAGTTCGCCGTCCAGACCAACAACTTCTCCGCGCAGTTTGGCCGTTCCTCCGGCGGCGTCGTCACCGTGCTCACCAAGTCCGGCACCAACCAGTTCCACGGCTCCGCCTTCGAGTTCTACCGCGACCGCAACTTCAACGCGACCGAGCATAATCAGGCCGGAAAGACACCTTACAATCAGCACCGCTTCGGCTTTACTCTGGGCGGCCCCATCAAACGCGACAAACTCTTTTTCTTCGGCTCCTACGCCGGATACCGTTTTATCAACGCGAACAGTCTGACGACGAACGTCCCGAGCGCAGCAATGGACGCCGGCAACTTCTCGGAGAACCTGCCCACGACAGGCCTCACCGGCTCTGCCGCCTGCGCAGCCAAAGCGACCTCGACGAAGTTCTACGCCTGCAATCCTGTCACGCACCAGCCCTACCCGGGAAATATCGTCCCCATAACGGACCTTGACCCCACCATCCTCAACGTCGTCAAGGCCGGCCTGATTCCTACCCCGAACCCAAGCCAGCCGGGCGACAGCATCTATACCCGCCGAGACCTGCAACGATTCACCCAGAAGACCAACGAGCAGCTCTATAAGGGCGACTACCAGATGACGGCAACGCAGCGCCTGACGCTCAGCTATTTCCATCAGACCGGCGACTACGTCCTCAATCCCTCAGGCAACAACATCAACAACTGGACCACACACGACTACAAATTCCTTCAGCACAACGCCAACGTTCAGCACGTCTGGACGCTCACCAACAGCACCGTCAACCAGTTGTATCTCGGCTACACCCGGCTCATCGGTGGTCGTATCGCCTCACCCGACCACAGTCTTGCGGCCTACGGCTCCAAGTTTGCAGAGCAGTTGGCCGATGGGACCATCTGCCCAGCTACAAACAAGCCCGGGTGTTCCATGCCGCAGTTCGCCGTCAGCGGCTGGTTCCAGGCAGGCAACGCCATCACCGGCCCCGTCAGCGGCAACAACGTCTATCTCTTCCGCGACGTCATCAGCCAATCGCATGGCGCCCACACTCTCTCCTACGGCGCAGAAGCCAATCTTGAAAAAGATGCGCAGCAGACGCTCCTCAACAACTACGGCGTCTTCAGTTTCTCGCAGGCCAACAACACCGCCGGCAGAACTTCGGCAGCCATCACCGACTTCTTCTTTGGCCGCCCGGCGTCCATGAACCAGGACATCCCCGTCTACGCCAACGCCAACTACTGGAACTACGGCTTCTTCTTCCAGGATGACTGGCGCATTCGTCCCAACCTCACCCTCAACCTGGGCGTTCGCTACGACGTGCAGACCGCACCGGTCGATACCCAGCGGCGCAATCTCAACTTCAAGCCCGGCGTGCAGTCCACCGTCGTCCCCACTGCTCCTCTTGGCGTCCAGTTTGTCGGCGACAAGGGCGTGCCTCAGGGCGGCGCAGCCACCAAATACAACCACGTCTCGCCGCGCGTCGGTCTTGCCTGGACTCCGTTCGCCGACGGCCGCACCGTCTTCCACGCCGGAGCCGGCATCTTCTACGGCAGCGTAGCGGGCAACCTCTTCAACTATCCCTCGAATGGCCTTCCCTTCTCCGGCCGGCCAAGATACAACAAAGTCATCTCCGTGGCCGATCCCTACACCGGAGACCCATCCGAGTTCTGCCCCAACCCCGCAGGCGGCTGCACCACCGGCGTCTCACCGTATCCCTACGTCTACAGCCCGACGAACGTAAAGTTCTTCGTGCATCCTGCTGCCATCATCGCCTTCGACCCGAAGTTCGATTGGCCGGAGATCTACCAGTTCAACGTCGGCATCCAGCAGCAGTTCACGCACGGCTTCGCCATCACGGCGAACTACGTCGGCTCACTCAGTCGCAAGATTCCCATCTTCAACGACATCAACTACCCCATCTACACTCCGGGCGCGCCGGCCACTGCGCCTAAGGCAGGAACGCCTGCGGCCGCAGTTGGCGCAAACTATCCGAACACCTCCGCCACCATCGACAACCGCCGTCCGTTCAACCAGACGGCCGCTCTCGGCGGCACCGGTTCGCCCGCAACAGGCGGTCTTGCCGGCAATCCCACCTACCAGTCCGTCAACGTCATTCAATCCTCTGAATCAGCCAACTACCACGGCCTCCAGATCTCCGCGGTGCAGCAGCTCACGCACGGCTTCAGCATCCGCGGCTTCTATGTCTGGTCCAAGACGCTGCAGAGCGCGAACCTCGACAGCACCGGCAACACCGGCAACAGTGCCGCCACCGCGCCCGAAGACCCGCACTTCAAGTTCCTGGACAAGCAGCGGTCCGACTTCGATCAACGCAGTGTCAGCACCATCTCCTTCGTCTACAAGCCGACGTATGGCTTCCAGAACTTCGTCGCGCGGCATCTGGCCAACGGATGGACCGTTACCGCCATCCTCCGCATGCAGAGCGGCCAGCCGTTCAACATCACCACCGGCACCGACGTCAACGCCGATGGCAACAACAACGACCGTCCTAACCTGTCCGGCAACGGCATTCCACACACGAACAAAGGAAAGTCGCGCACCGCAGAAATGCAAAGCTGGGTCAGCGCCACGCCATTCTGCATCTTCGATCCCGCGACCGGAGCATGTCCCGGTATCGGTCCCGGCGGTGTCGATGGCACCTACCGCCCCAACTCACTCGATGCTCCTGGCCGGCGCGGTATCGACGCTTCGCTCTTCCGCGAGTTCCAGCTCCACGAGAGCCTGAAGTTCCAGCTACGCGGCGAGGCGACCAACGTCTTCAACATGACCAACCTTCCCGCACCCTCATCAACGGTCAACTCTCCAGCCTTTGGTCGTATCAACGGCACCATCCAGGGTGGCACCTTCTCCAACCGCATCATCCAGGTTGGCGGACGCATCCTCTTCTAAGGCAACCTGCAATCACGTCCCGGAGCGCACTCCACGCTCCGGGACTTTTTTCTTGAAGCCTCGCATTCCCAAACGATGGATAGAACGTTGCGCAGGGCCACCCGCCTTTTGCATTTCAATTTCACAGCTCTTGCATTTCCATTCCGCGGCTTTTGCATTGCCATTTCGCAGCTTTTGCATTTCCATTCCGCAGCCTCGTATTTCCATTCCGCAGCTCTTGCATTCCCATTCCGCAGCCTCGTATTTCCATTCCGCAGCCTCGTATTTCCATTCCGCAGCGCAGCGGAGGAATCTGCTGTTCATACCCGCCATCTGTCGTCCCCCGAATTTTTGTCATTCCCGCAGGGAATCTGCGTTTCGCTTCGGGTCGCACCGAACCACAGCGTTAGAGAAACTACTCCAGCCTCAACACGCTTCAAGGTTTCGGTATAGTTAGAATCTCTGGCATTCTCCCCTTGGAGGTCGTTTCGTGCGAGTACGAAGTCAAGCTGTGGCCGCTGTCCTGTTGAGCATCACTCTCTGCTGCGCGGCCAGCGCGCAGTATCTCGAAAGCCTTGAGAAGCGGACCACCGTCAAGGTCCTTCCCAACGGCCTCACCCTCATCCTCAGCGAGCGACACGAAGCCCCCGTCTTCAGCTTCTACACCCTCGTCGATGCCGGCTCCGTAGACGACCCGCAAGGCGAAAGCGGCCTCGCCCACATGTTCGAGCACATGGCCTTCAAGGGCTCCACCGAGATCGGCACCACCAACTACCCCGCCGAAAAGCTCGCCCTCGCCAAAGTCGAGACCGCCTACACCGCCTACGACGCCGAATACCGCAAGCGCGTCGGACGCGACCCGGCAAAACTAGCACAGCTCAGAAAAGCATTCGACGAAGCCCAGGCCGCCGCGCAAAAATTCGTCATCCCCAACCAGTTCTCAGAAGTCGCCGAAGCAAACGGCGCCGTCGGCATCAACGCCTCCACCGCCGAAGACTCCACGCAGTACTTCTGGAGCATGCCTTCCAACCGCCTCCAGCTCTGGTCCTGGCTCGAAAGCCAGCGCATCGGCCACCCCGTCGAGCGCGAATTCTACAAAGAGCGCAACGTCGTCCAGGAAGAGCGCCGCATGCGCGTAGACTCCTCGCCCATCGGCCGCATGATCGAACAGTTCCTCGCCACCGCCTATACCGCGCATCACTACCGCGTCCCCGGCGTCGGCTGGGAGAGCGACATCAGCCAGGTCTCCGCCGCCGAGGCCGCCGCCTTCCACGCCAGATACTACGTCCCCTCCAACATCGTCATCGCCGTCGTCGGCGACATCAACACCGCACAGGCCCTGCCCGTGCTGGAGAAATACTTCAGCGCCATCCCCGCCGGTCCCAAGCCTCCCGAGCTCGCCACCGTCGAGCCGCCCCAGACCGCCGAAAAGACCGTTACCATCCGCGAGGCCACCCAGCCCTTCTACATCGAGGGCTACCACAAGCCCGACTACCGCGACCCCGACGACGCCGTCTACGACGCCATCGCCGACATCTTCTCCAACGGACGCACCGCGCGCCTCTACCGCTCGCTCGTCCGCGACCAGAAGATCGCCGCCGAAGCCCAGGGCTTCTCCGGCTTCCCCGGCGACAAGTATCCCGGCCTCTTCGCCGTCTACGCCGTCCCGCTCCCCGGCCACACGCCCGAAGAGATGCGCGCCGCCATCCACAAACAGCTCGATCTGCTCCGCACCACCGACGTCACCGACGCCGAACTCGAACGCTTCAAGACCCGCGCCCGCGCCGACATCCTCCGCGGCCTCGCCGACAACCAGGGCCTCGCCCACAACCTCGCCGAGTACCAGACCCGCTACGGCGACTGGCGCGAACTCTTCCGCCAGCTCGACCGCATCAACGCCGTCAACAAAGCCGACATCCGCCGCGTAGCCAACAAAATCTTCACTGCCGACAACCGCACCAGCGCCAGCATCGAGTTCACCCCACCCCACGCCCCACCACCTCCCACAAGCGCCCAGCCAAACGCCGGAGGTGCAAAATGAGCAAGTTCTCACCCCTTAGCTTTTTGCCTTTCCATTCCGCAGCCTCCTTGCCTTTCCATTCCGCAGCCTCCTTGCCTTTCCATTCCGCAGCCTCCTTGCATTTCCATTCCGCAGCGCAGCGGAGGAATCTGCTTTTCTCCCCCCACTCCTCCGCCCTCAACATCAGCACAAGGCCCAGCTTCTGGGTACGCCAAGCCCTCAGGCTTGGCCCTCTAGCTTCCACCAGAAAATTAAAGGGCTTTAGCCCCTGGGGTATGCTTCGTCCGACTGAAGCAGGCTCTCATGCAAACGCTCAAGACCAGAACCATGCTCGCCGCTGGAATCCCATGAAACTCGCCCTGACCACCCTGCTCACGTTCTCTCTGCTGGCACCAATCAACGCCCAAACCGCCACCGCGCCCAGGCCCGCGCAGCACACCCAGGCCCAGCCCTGGACCAAAATCCCCATCCCGCCGCTCCACGCCTTCACGCCGCAAAAGCCCAAGCGCATCGAACTCGCCAACGGCCTGGTCATCTTCCTGCAGGAGGACCACGAGCTTCCCTTCATCAACGGCTCCATCCTCATTCGCGGAGGCAGCCGTGACGTGCCCGCCACCAAGACCGGCCTCGTCAGCATCTACGGCCAGGCCTGGCGTACCAGCGGCACCGCCTCCATCTCCGGCGACGACCTCGACGACCAGATGGAAGACAAAGCCGCCTCCATCGAAACCTCCGGCGGCACCGCCTCCACCTCGCTCTCCTGGTCCAGCCTCACGCCCGACTTCGACCTCGTCTTCTCCCGCGCGCTCGACCTCCTCCTCCATCCCGACTTCAAGGCCGACAAGCTCCAGCTCGCCCAGCAGCAGCTCGCCACCGGCATCGCCCGCCGTAACGACGACGCCAGCGGCATCGCCGTCCGCGAAGCCATCAAGCTCGTCTACGGAGCCGACAGCCCCTACGCCCGCCAGCCCGAGTACGCCACCGTCCTCGCCGTCACCCTCGCCGACCTCCAGGCATGGCACGACCGCACCGTCGTCCCCAACAACATCATCGTGGCCGTCTCCGGCGACTTCAACTCCGCCCAGATGGAGGCCAAACTCCGCGCCGCCTTCGAGCCGCTCCACCGCGGCGAGCCGTTCCCGACCACCAACGTCACCTTCACCGACCCCAAACCCGGCGTCAACTTCGCCGAAAAATCCGACGTCAACCAGTCCAACGTCCTCATCGTCGGCCTCGGCACCGAGCGCCGCAACCCCGACTACTACGCCCTCAGCGTCATGAACGAGGTCTTCTCCGGAGGCTTCGGCTCGCGCGTCGTCCAGGACGTGCGCACCAAACTCGGCCTCGCCTACGATGTCGAAGGAGCCTACGGCGCATCCTACGACCACCCCGGCATCTTCTACGTCCTCGCCGGCACCAAGAGCGCCAGCACCGTCCCCGCCGCCAAAGCCCTCGAAGCCGAGATCGAGCGCCTCAAAACCGAGCCGCCCACCCCTGCCGAGCTGCGCAAGGCCAAAGACCAGCTCCTCAACTCCTTCATCTTCCACTACGACTCGCCCGACAAAATCCTCAACGAGCAAGTCACGCTCGCCTTCTACGGCTACCCGCTCGACTTCCTCGACCAGTACAAAGCCGGCATCGAAAAAGTCACATCAGCCGACGTCTCCCGCGTAGCCAACAAATATATCGACCAGTCAAAACTAGCCACCGTAGTCGTAGGCAACGAATCCCAAATCACACCCAAACTCGACACCCTCGGCCCAGTCCACACCCTCGACATCACCATCCCGCCCCCTCCACACAACGAGCAGGCACAATAGCCCTATCTGCTATCGTGAACCTGAATTCGTTTCATTGTTCAGGAACACAACCACCGACCAAGAGCCAAAGGCCCGCCCCATACCAGCCTGGGGCGCAGCCCCAGGTAAAGTTACGGAATAAAACCAAGGGCTGAAAGCCCGCCCTATGATTCTCACGAACTTCAGACCCCCGGCGGGTGCCCCACTCACAATATCTGGGTGCCCCATTCATGACGGTTTCATCGTCATGAGTGGGGTCAAGCGAGTGGCCACCGGCCGATTTACAACTGCCTCAGGTGTTACGATCAACTACAGGTTTCCACCGAATATAACGCTGGTGAAGTAGCATCCGACCGGAAAAGAACAGTTTGCGCTTCGCGCGAATGCCCACTCATAACACGATGAAACCATGTTATGAATGGGGCACCCGGCCCTTTCAAAAAGGGAGACTTAATCAGAGCTTCCTTAGGTAAAGACATGAATTTCTCTGAGGACGTGGATATTCGAATGGCCGCGGCGTGGGCCTTTGCAACCGTGTCCGTGCCGCAAATTCTGTTCTTCACGCGAGATTGTTTGTACATTGTTCACAGGAACCTTGCTCCAATTCATTTGGATCGCTGGGCCATTGCCGTACTATTCTCGGGGACTGTGGCAGTCATTTGCGGCCTAGCTTGGTGGACGCTTTGGAAGGGCAGTCCGTCGGCGCGGTTGTGGGCAGTAGCCGCGAGTATTATGCAAGTCGCGGTCTTTGTTCGGTCTTTGATCGTTCCGCCGAGGGCGGCAACTGGTTACCATTGGGGGGCACTGCTCATCGGTGTTATTGGGCTTGGAGTATTCACCTTAGGGCGCAAGAGGGAGACATGACCAAGCTGGTATTTGTGAGCCGAATTCAGACGCAAAGTCGCCGTCGCTGACACACTTCAACGGCAAGACTACCACGTATGCCTACGACGGCCGTGCAGAGCGCGAACCGCCTTTCCCCGCTCAGCCGATAAAATCCCACCATGTCCACATGCCTTAGACGCCGATGGATGGCCCACACTGCATCTTCCAACGAGCCACAACGGTTCGGGTGCGACTGAACCCACCACCAACCACCTTTTCGCTCTCCGTTCTACCCGCGCACCGCTGCCGGACGAAGGATCGTCACCCCCAGGTTCAGCGCGAACAAGCTCACAGCGGCAAGTTCAATCACAGCTGAGACCGGAAGAATCCTCCACGCCGGAGCCCAGACATTCTCATAAGCCAGCGGCTCTGCCAGCACGCGAAGCAGGCATCCCGTAAAAAGCAGGTAGAGCGACCAGCCCATCAGCCGTGTGCTGAAAAGCACATGCATTCCGCAGAACGCCGGCAGCACCCGCTGTCCGATGGCGAACACCATCAGCGCGACAAACCCCACAGTCAAGGCGTGACGGCTCGCTCCCCAGATCCCACCCGACACGTCCCAGCGCGTGGCCATCATCGCAAGCAAGCACGAAACCAGCAGCCACGCATACGCCAGTCGCACAAAGGACGGAAACATGCGGTGCACATGCAGCACCTTCGGCGGATTCACCGATCGTTCCCAGACATGAAGCGCGTCGATCGCCAGAATCGCAGCCAGCAGAAACAAAGCCTCGGCCACAGGAAGAAAGCGAGTAAACGTAACCACGACGCCCGCGATGCTCAAAGCATAGGCACCATAGAGAGACCTCGGGTTCGGTGCCCGAAGTCCCAGAAACACAGGCAGCCACCGTGCATTGAACCCCCAGATCGTCGGCACAAGCACGCCCCACACAGCGAGCACCACAAACTGCTGGTCCGCCACATGCGGCAGCGCGGGAGAGTTGCCGCGCACGGCTTGCTCAAACAGCATCCAGCCGTTCACCGCAACCGCAACCAGAAAAGCAAGCGAAGCGCAGCCCACCAGAAGCAACCATGCGTTATCTTTCGTGCCGCTGCTCGCAGGCCGGTGCCTCCGCACCGAAACGTAGAAGGCCAGAAAACCCGCCAACTCCAGAACTGCGGAAACAGGCAGGAGCACGCGCCACGCATCACCCGTCACTCCGCCAAGCCAGCGGAGCAGCACGCCGGCCGTCCAGAGGCTCCAGGCGGTCCAGCCTGCCCGAACCGGAAACGCCTTCGTGCTCTTCATCTTGGTCAGCGAATAAAATCCGATGCCCAGAATGAACGACCCAATCCAGCCGAAGATCTGCGCCTGTCCATGCGCCTGAAGCCACGCCTGAGGGACCATCTCCGGACGATGCCCCGCCGAAATATCGAGCAGGTTCCACACACCCAGGAAAGTGCCCGGCAGCAGCATGAAGACCAGCCCGCTCGCCACAAAAGCCGTGACCAGCCGCTGGCTCCGCTGCTCACCGCGAATACGGGCCGCGTCCGGTTCCTGTACCGCTGAATGAAGTGCGGAGTTCATACCTGTCCTCTTCCCTTATTCTCCTCTTCACGCACCGGCACACGCTCCGACAAAGGTCATTGACGAGTTTGGCAGGAGGCCCATATATGCAGTTGACCTCCTCCTCACCAATTTTCCACAGCCCCTCTTGACACCCCTGATAACCTTAAATCAGGAGAAAGCAAAGCCCGGCAACCTGCCGGGCTTTCGTCGTTCAGGAGAGAATGGCATGAAACGTGCGCAGATGGTCCGAACCTAAGTCCTTTGTTCAAAGGATTTTGAGTACTTTAATGGGGGAGGGGGTACCCCTCCCGAGGCGCGGTCACTCCGCGTGAGTGTAGTAGTCCAGTCCGAGGTGAGTGATCAGGTCCTCGCCCATGATGTGACGGAGCGTGTTCTTGAACTTCATCGACTGGATGAAGAGGTCGTGCTCAGGATAGACGCCCGGGGCCGAGTCAGGAGCCTTGAAGTAGAAGCTGAGCCACTCCTGAATCCCCAGCCCGCGCAGCGAAGGCGTCCGCGCCGCCAGGTCCATGAAGAGGCACAGGTCCAGCGCCAGCGGAGCCGCCAGAATCGAGTCGCGGCACAGGAAGTCCACCTTGAGCTGCATCGGATAGCCGAGCCAGCCGAAGATGTCGATGTTGTCCCATCCCTCCTTGTTATCGCCGCGCGGCGGATAGTAGTTGATCCGCACCTTGTGATAGAGGTCCTTGTAAAGGTCAGGGTAAAGATCAGGCCGGAAGATGACGTCGAGCACTCCCAGTTTCGACTCTTCCTTCGTCTTGAACGATTCAGGATCGTCGAGCACCTCGCCGTCGCGGTTGCCAAGAATGTTCGTCGAGTACCAGCCGGAGACGCCAAGCATCCTCGTCTTAAACGCAGGCGCAAGCACTGTCTTGATGAACGTCTGGCCGGTCTTGAAGTCCTTGCCGCAGATCGGAGCATTCATCTTCCGCGAGAGTTCGTTGAGCGCCGGAATGTCCACCGTCAGGTTCGGCGCGCCGTTCGCAAACGGAATCCCTTCCTTCAGCGCCGCCCAGGCATAGAGCATCGAAGGCGAGATGCCCGGGTCGTCTTCCACCAGCCCTTTCTCAAACGCAGCCAGCGACTGATGCACCGCCGACTGCTCCAGAAAGACCTCAGTCGAGCCCGCCCAGATCATCACCTGCCGATCGGTCTTCGTCTTGAACTCAGCGATGTCGTTGCGAATCTGATTGGCAAGATCGCATTTGTTCTTGCCGGTCTTGATCTTCTTCGGCGTGAGCCGCTTGACGTAGTTCTGGTTGAACGCCGCAGGCATCGGCTCGATGGATTCGAGGAACGGACGAATCTGTTCAAGCTGGTCGCGTTCGAGTACTTCTGCCGTGCGCGCCGCGTCGTAGAGGTTGCCGCCGAAGATGTCCCATCCAGTGAAGACAACATCGTCAAGCCGCGCGATAGGGACGAAGTCCTTGATGAGCGGGCTGCGGCCTTCGTTGCGCTTGCCGAGCCGAATGGTGCCCATCTGCGAGAGCGAGCCGATAGGCTTGGCAAGGCCGCGACGCACGGCTTCAACGCCTGCGATGAGCGTAGTGGCAACCGCCCCCATGCCGGGGACCATGATGCCGAGTTTTCCTGATGCGGGCTTGATGCTGGCCGCGGCTTCGTTGGCGGCTGGGGCTGTAGACATGCTGATGCTTACCCTTCTGTGACTCGATTTTCCGTTGTCCGGAAGCGCCAGTATCGCGCACGAAAGTACTGCGTGCAAACGAAACGGAGGAATCATCAGGCTTTAGCGATAACGTGAATTCCCGCGCCAGACGCGGAGTTTGACGCGGCGAATGATTACACCTGCTCAGTGCGGATGCGGTTCTTCCAGTGCGTGTAGACGAACCAGACGATGCCGACGAAAAGCACGACTTCAACGCCGAGGTGGAAGCGATGGAAGTCCTCCTTGAAGCGCGGGTCGGTCTCCCACTTGTCTCCGAGCTTCATCCCGACGTAAGCAAGCAGGTAGCACCAGGGCCACGAGCCGATAAAAGTATAGAGATGAAAGCGAAGCTGGCTCATGCGCGCGATGCCCGCAGGCAGAGCGATGAAGGTGCGCACCACGGGAAGAAGGCGTCCGAGGAGAACGGTGATGCCTCCGTACTTGTGAAAGAAGGCCTCGGTGCGGTCGAGATCGTGGCGGCTGAGAAGAACATAGCGGCCAAAGCGTTCGACGGCAGGGCGGCCTCCCCATGCGCCGAGCCAGTAGGCAGGGATGGAGCCGAGATTGCAGCCAACGGCCCCGGCAGTTGCAACCCAGAAGAGCTTGAGCTGCCCCATGTGGACGAGATAGCCCGCAAAAGGCATGATGATCTCCGACGGCAGCGGTATGCAGGCGGATTCGATGCCCATCAGCAGAGCGATGCCGCCATAGCCTCCGGCGGAGATGACGGCGATGATGAAGCTGGCGAGGCTGGCGATGATTTTCTCGGACATTCTGGTTGAGTATACCGGCGCGAGCGATAAGCGGCGATGCGCTAGCATGGAAGTGTAAGGAGATGTGCCATGTCGAATACATACGTTGCTCCGGAAGCGGCTGTCGAGGGAACCCCTGTCGCAGATGCGAAGGCTTCAAAACCTGCAGCGAGCGCCGCGCCGCATGAGCGGTCGAAACCCGCGGTAAAGCGGCAGATTGTCTGCTTCAGCTTCTATAAGGTGATGCCGGAGTGGAAGCGTCTGCCAGCGGCGGAGAAGGCCGCGCAGAAGGCAGAATTTGCCGAGGTGCTGGCGAAGTGGAACAAGCCGGGCGAGTTTCTGTCGCTGACGTACTCGACCGTAGGAACGCGCGGCGACGTGGACATGTGCGTGTGGTCGATTGGCTACGCCGTCGATGAACTGAATACGATGCGCAGCGAACTGCTCGCCACCGCGCTCGGCGGATACCTCACCGTTCCGCACAACTTTCTGGCGATGACGAAGCGGTCGCAGTATCAGATTGGCCGCCCGGACGAGAGTGAAGGCGAAGGGCGCGGCGCGATTCGTCCGGGCGGACAGAAGTACGTCTTCATTTATCCGTTCTGGAAGACAAGGCCGTGGTATCTGCTGCCGATGGAAGAGCGCAAGCGGCTCATGGATGAGCATATCCGCGTGGGATTGAGCTATCCGCGCGTGAAGCTGAATACGACGTATTCGTTCGGTCTGGACGATCAGGAGTTCGTCGTCGCGTTCGAGACGAACTTCCCCGAGGATTTTCTGGACCTGGTGCAGCAGCTCCGTGAAACCGAGGCGAGCATGTATACGCTCAAGGACACGCCCATCTTTAGCTGCGTGCGGATGTCAGCGGTGGAGATGCTGGAACGGCTGGGTTAGCGAAAGAAAGCGACCACGGATTATACGGATGAGCGCGGATAAGAAACGAGAGAAGAAGGCGAACTCAACGGACCCCGCGCGCGTCGCGGCGATTCTGGATGTGCTGGCGAAGACGTATCCCGGCGTCGTCTGCGCGCTGCATCATCGCAATGCGTGGGAGCTGACGGTCGCGACGATTCTTTCGGCACAATGTACGGACGTGCGCGTGAATCTGGTGACGCCCGCGCTGTTCAAGGCGTTCCCTACGCCGAAGGCGATGGCTGCTGCTTCCCTGCCTGAACTTGAAGAGTTGATTCGCACGACCGGGTTCTACCGGAACAAAGCGAAGTCGATCAAGGGCGCCGCGCGGGTGGTCGTCGAAGAGTTCAGCGGAAAGGTTCCGCAGACGATGGAGGAGATTCTGCGCCTGCCGGGCGTGGCGCGGAAGACGGGGAACGTCGTACTGGGCTCGTGGTACGGCATCGCCGTCGGCGTCGTGGTCGATACCCACGTCATGCGGCTCTCGCGGCGGCTGGAGCTGACGAAGCAGACCGCACCGGAGAAGGTGGAGCAGGATTTAATGAAGATCATTCCGCAAGAGAGATGGATCGCGTTTTCGCACGAGTTGATCCATCATGGGCGGCAGGTCTGCGTGGCGAGAAAGCCGAAGTGCATCGACTGCACGCTGGAGCGGCTCTGCAACTCTTCAGACAAGACGTGGAGTTCGCACTAAGGCAGACGGCGGCCTGCGAACAGAAAGCAGATTCCTCCGCTTCGCTGCGGAATGGAAATACAAAAACAGCTCGGGCCAAATAGCATCGTTCTAGGCGAAATGGTTCGCTAAAGCACGGACGAGCGCGGGGATGGTGTGCTCGGCTGCCTCGATGTGCGGCGGATGGCCGAGGTCACGCAGCGTCTGGCTGGTGATGGGGCCTATCGACGCGAGAACAACTTTTTCAGGCAGAGCGAGGTGGGCTGCGTCGAGCAGTGCAAAGAAATTGCGCGCGGTAGAGGCGCTGGTGAAGGTGATCGCGTCCGGGTAATGCTCTTGTGAGTCCAGGACGGACCGGAGCGCCGGAACCGCGTCGGCCGGTACCTGGTTGCGGTAGGCTTCGACGGTGGTGATAACCGCACCGGCAGCTCGCAGTAGTTCAGGAAGCGTGTCGCGGGCTTCTGCTGCGCGGACAAGAAGCATGTGGGCATGCGCGGCGTATGGAGTAAGTTCGGCGGCGAGCGACTCCGCAATGTAGCGCGGTGGAATAAGGTCAGCCGTGAGGCCGATCGCCTCGACCGCGTGTGCCGTGGCCGGGCCAATGACCGCGATGCGTTTTGGATGAATGGCGAGATTGCAGCGCCCCTGGAAGACTTCGACCGCGTTGGCGCTGGTGAAGATGAGCCAGTCGAATACGGCCAGGCGAGCAAGCGCGGCGTCCAGCGGAGCGTAGGACTCAGGTGGAACAATCTCGATGGTGGGGATGTGGACGACGGTCGCACCCAATGCCTGAAGCTGGGCAGCAAGCCCGGACGCCTGATGGCGAGTGCGAGTGACGAGGATACGCTTGTTGTTCAGGACCGGCATCGTGTGTGGGTATTGTAAGTCGTAAACCGCTTTGAAATTTCTAACTGGCAGCCCAGTGTGGATTGGCTGCGATGCACCGCTGGCGTGTTGACGCAATTGAGGTTATGGGGCTACGATGCCTCGCCATGGAGGAAACATATGCCGACTTATATTTCACTCTGCCGATGGACACAACAAGGGGCCCTGGCCATCAAAGAGAGTCCCAAAAGGCTGGACGCCGCCAAGAAGTCGTTTGCGAAAGAGGGGGTTAAGATTCTGCACTTCTATATGGTTACGGGAGCCCATGACATGGTGATTGTCTCTGAGGCGCCGAGCGATGAGGTGATGGCAAAGGCGATGCTCACTACAATCGCGCAGGGCGGCATTACGACACAGACTTCGCGGGCCTTCACGGAAGATGAGTATCGCAAGATCATGAAAGACCTCTGACTCCGGAGCAGATTCAGGCAGTCGCCGGGAGCAGATAGAGCGCGCCCTTGGATTTGAGGTCTTCAGCAACCCAGAGACCGAGTGCGGATGCAGATGTGCCAAAGGTGGCTTCAGTTTCGATCTGCACCATCGCCTCGCCGTCAGGGGCAACAACCTGTGCGATCATGCGCCATTTGCCGTTGGCAGTCTGCGGAGGGATGCAGTGTGCTCCGATGGGGAGCGAGCAGCCTCCGCCTAGCGCGTCCAGCGTTTTGCGCTCGGCCTCGACCGCAAAACGAGTAGGCGCGTGGTCGAGGAAGGCAACAGCTTCGCGGACATATTGGTCTCCCGCACTCGATCCGCTGCGCGCTTCAATGGCGAGCGCGCCTTGGCCTGGAGCAGGACAGAGTTCTTCGGGCGGAAAGCGGTAGTGGACAGATTCAGTGCGGTGCAGACGGTCGAGTCCGGCGGCGGCGAGGACGAGCGCGTCGCACTGGCCTTCGTCGAGCTTGCGGAGGCGCGTGTCGATGTTGCCGCGAATCTCCACGAACTCGACATCGGGGCGCAACGCGAGAAGCTGCGCGCGGCGGCGAGGGCTGGTTGTGCCGATTCGTCCGCCATCGGGCAGCGTGTGCAGGCCCCAGTATTGTTCGCAGACCCAGACATCGCGGGCATCGGCGCGCTCGGGGATGGCGGCGAGCGTGAACTGCGGGGCGAGCGTGGTGGGCAGGTCTTTGAGCGAATGCACGGCGAGGTCGATGCGGCCTTGTTCGAGCGCCTCTTCGATCTCCTTAATAAAGATGCCCTTGCCATCGAGATTGGCTGGCGGCACGAAGCCGGGCTGCTGCATCCGGTCGCCCGTGGTGCGGATGATCTCGATCTCGGCGCTGTGTCCTGCGGCGCGGAGGGCTTCGAGGACGTGGTTCGCCTGCCAGAGAGCAAGCTGCGAGCCTCGGCTGCCGATGCGGATAGTTTGGGCTATGCTCATGGTTCTTCTAGGATACGAAAAATTTCGCGCGCCGTTCCCCAGCTACTGCGGGTCGCGTGACTTTGCAGCTTCGCGCAGGGCGGTGAGCTGAGGATGTAATAGTTTTGCGGTCAGGGAGCGTGTGAGCGATTCCACTGCCTCGCGCTGCTGCGGTGTGAGTTCCGCCAGTTTGGATTGCAGACGAGCAAGCTCCGCCGACCGGATGGCTTCAGCGTTCTGCTGGAGCGCGAGGATGGCGGGCACGGCGTCACGTGATTGGAGGCGCTGCTGATACTTGTCCACTTCGCGGCTGACGATGGTCTCAGCCGCCTCGGCTTCGCGGCTGCGGTCGGCCAGGTTGGCCTGGGCCACCTGCTGGAGATCGTCGATGTCGTAGACGAAGCAGCCTTCGACCTCGTTCAGGCGCGGATCCACGTCGCGCGGCACTGCAATGTCGATGAAGAACATGGGCCGGTTGCGACGCTGGTGGAGGAAGTGCTGTCCGTGCGATGCGCCGAAGATTTTTTGCGGCGCGCCGGTCGAAGTGATAACGATGTCGGCGTGCGGGGCCTGGGCATAGAGATCGTCAAAAGAAACAGCTTCGGTATGGGTAGCGGCGCTTCTGAGGTCGGCTGCGATCCTTTCTGCGCGAGATTGGGTGCGATTCGCGACGAGGATGCTCGACGCGCCCTGCTGGATAAGATGGCGCGCAGCCAGTTCAGACATCTTCCCTGCACCCACGAGCAAGACCGTCTTACCTTCGAGCGAACCGAAGATCTTTTTTGCAAGATCCACGGCTACAGAGGCGATGGAGACGGAACTTGAGCCAATCTGCGTTTCGCTGCGGACTTTTTTCGCCACCGTAAAGGCGCGTTGCAACAGACCTTCGAGGTTCGTCGAGACCGCGCCGACTTCGCGTGCGACCGTGTAGGACTCCTTGACCTGGCCGAGAATCTGCGGCTCGCCGACGACCATGCTGTCGAGCGAGCTGGCGACGCGGAAGAGATGGCGCACGGCCTCACGCTCACGAAACTCGTAGAGGTGAGGCTGAATGTCCTTCGGAGGCACGCTGAAGTATTCCTGAAGGAACCGCAGCAAGTCTGCTTTGTCATCGGATGATTCGGCGGGGTCTTCCTGTAGCGTGACAAGTTCGACGCGGTTGCAGGTGGAGAGGATAAGGCCTTCGCGGATACCGGGCTGGTGGACCAACGTGCGTGTGGCATCGGCAAGGCGGCCCGCGGGAATGGCGAGACGTTCGCGCACCTCGATGGGTGCGGTGTTGTGGTTGACGCCGACGAGCACCAGGCTGACTTGTTTGATCTGGCTCATGGGGCGGTAAACCTGTGGACCGCGCTGAACTGGTTGGCAGCCCAGACGGTGAGAATGAAGAGAAAGACGAAGCTCGAAAGGTAGACGGCGCGGCGTCCGCGCAGGCCAGAGTGCCGGCGAATAAAGATCATCGCCACGTAGGCCAGCCACATGGCGAAGGCGAGCAGAATTTTGGGATCACGAAAGTAAGTAATCCCGATGGTAGCCTGCGCGACGAGCGAGCCGATAAGCAGGCCGGCGGTCATGCAGGGAAATCCGAAGAGCAGCGTCTTGAGCGCGATCTGGTCCGTAGTCTCAAGCGGCGGCAGCCAGCGCAGGCCGGGCTTCTTCTGCTTGAGACGGCGCTCCTGCACGAGATAGAGGACGGAGGCGAGCAGACTGAGAAAGAGTGCGGCGTAGGCAGCCAGCAGCAGCGCAATGTGGAGAAATATCCAGATACTGCTGTTGAGCACGAGGCCGGGCTCCTGCTGTCCGGGCGCGAAGGCCGGAATCAGGCCGAGCAGAAAGACGATGGGCAGTACAAACACACCGAGCGAGACGGTCTTGTATCGCCAGTTGACGACCAGAAACGCGGCGGCAAGCACGAGTGCAAGCAGGATTTGCAACTCGTGCGCATCCACTGGCAGGCGATGGTGCGCGGCATTGAGCATCTCGGCCAGCGAGACGAAGTGGAAGAAGAACGCCGCGGTAGCAGTTGGGATGGCGACGTGACGCCAGCGTGGACGGTCATACAGTGCAGCCGGCAGCACCGCGAGGGCGGCGATGCCGTAGAGGAAGACCGCGACTCTGAGCCAGAACAGGGACATACCGGGCACCCGGACAGTGCTGCTTTTCGTGATAATTCCGTAAGGATTAAGTATATCGCCTTGCGCATGTTGCCGTTCAACCGCGTCCGATTAGCACCGCGTCCGATTAGCGGTGTGCATGAATCGACCTGCCAGTGCGGTATTCTGGCGGTTCTGCATATGAGCACTGCGATTTCAACTGAGACAAGCCTGACGCCGGCGATGCGGCAGTATCGCGCCGCTAAGGACGCGCATCCGGACACGCTTGTGTTTTTCCGGATGGGAGACTTCTACGAGCTGTTCTTCGAGGACGCCGTGCTGGTCTCAAAGGAGCTGCAACTGGCCTTGACGGCGCGCGATAAGGCCCGGACAGTGCCGATGTGCGGCGTGCCCTATCACGCAGCGGAGACGTATCTGCAGCGACTGCTGCGCAAGGGCTACAGAGTCGCCATCTGCGAACAGATGGAAGACCCGAAGCTGACCAGAACGCTGGTGAAGCGCGAGGTGACGCGCGTGCTGACGCCCGGAACGGCGCTTGACCCTACGCTGGGAGCCGAGCAGAGCAACTATCTGGCGAGCATCTGCGTTGTGGGTTCCGGCGCGCAACAAGTCTGCGGACTGGCGCTGCTCGATCTTTCGACCGGCGAGTTTCGCGCAACAGAGTTTGCGGGAGCGAGTGCGTGGGCTTTGGCGGTGGACGAACTGGGGCGCGCGCGTCCGGTCGAGCTGCTCTATGGCAAGGGACTACTTGGCGGCGTCAATCTTGCTGGTGAAGAAGAGGAATCGTCCGCCGGACTGGATGGGATTCGGACGAAAACTGAGGTGGAGGAGTGGGTATTCACGGCGGACTATGCTGTGCCGCTGGTGCGCAACCACTTCCGTCTCCACTCGCTTGAAGGCATGGGGCTGGGAGGACATGAAGCCGCTGCTGTAGCTGCGGGCGCGCTGCTGCACTACATGCGCGCGACCAAACAGGGTGGACTGGAGCATGTCGATGGACTGCGATTTTATGAGCAGTCGAGTTCGCTCGAACTGGATGCAGTCAGCGTGCGCAACCTGGAGCTGGTCGAGCCGCTGTTCTCCGGCGAGTCGGCGCAGACGACGCTGTTCTATACGCTCGACGCATGTTCGACTCCGATGGGCAAGCGGCTGCTGCGAGCTTCCCTGCTGCGGCCTGCAAGCAACCTGGCGGAGATCGAAACGCGGCTCGACGCGGTCGCCGAAGCGACTGCCGACCTGCGAAAGCGCGAGGACATGCGTCGCGCGATGGATGGAATCCTTGATCTGGAGCGACTGCTGGGGCGCGTTGCGCTTGATTCCGCCGGACCGCGCGAGGTGATGGCGCTGGCCGAAACACTGAAGTATCTGCCCGGTTTGGCTGCGGCAGTAAAAGAGTTCGAGGCTGGGCGCTGGCGGGAGCTTGGCTCGACTCTCGATCCGCTCGAAGACATGCACGCACTGATCGTGAGAACGATCACGGACGAGCCGCCAGCTTCGTTAACAGACTGTGGCGCGATTCGTGCAGGCGTGGATGAGGAGCTGGATGAGCTGCGCGAGTTGAGCCGGAGCGGGCGTCAGGCATTGGCAGCGATTGAAGATCGCGAGCGCGAACGCACAGGGATTGCGTCGCTCAAGGTGCGGTTCAACAACGTCTTCGGCTACTACATCGAGGTGACGAAGGCGAACGCAAAGGCTGTTCCACCCGACTATGAGCGCAAGCAGACTCTGGTGAATGCCGAGCGATTCACCACACCGGAGCTGAAAGAGTACGAGACGAAGATTCTGACCGCGCAGGAGCGAAGCAGCGAGATTGAGCGGAGAATCTTCGCGGAGTTGCGGAAGCAGTTGCTTGAGTCCGCCGGGCGCATACGCGAGACGGCGCGGAGGGTGGCGGAGATCGACCTGCTCGGGTGCTTCGCGCATCTGGCTGCGCTGCGCGGATGGGTGCGCCCTGCAATTGATTCCAGCGGCGTGCTCGAGTTTGTTGGCGCGCGGCATCCTGTGGTCGAGCGGCGCATGGAAGAGTCGGGCAGCGGCAGGTTTGTGCCCAACTCTGTCCATATGGATGCAGAGGACGGACCAGCCGTGCTGCTGATTACCGGGCCGAACATGGGCGGCAAATCCACCTACCTGCGGCAAACCGCGCTGCTGGTGGTGATGGCACAGATGGGATGCTTTGTGCCTGCCGAACAGATGCGGCTGGGATTGGTGGACCGCATCTACACGCGCATCGGCGCAAGCGACAACGTGGCGCGCGGACGCTCGACGTTCATGGTCGAGATGACCGAGACGGCGGCAATTCTGAATACGGCGACGGCGCGGTCGCTGGTGCTGCTCGACGAGATGGGACGCGGCACGGCCACCTACGACGGTCTTTCGCTCGCATGGGCTACCGTCGAGTATCTGCACAACCACGTCGGCGCGCGCACGCTCTTTGCAACGCACTACCACGAACTGACGATGCTGGCCGACAAACTGGAGCGGCTGACGAACCTGCGCGTGACGGTGAAGGAGACCGCCGGAGGGATCATCTTCCTGCATACAGTAGAACAGGGGCCTGCGAGCAAGAGCTACGGCATCGAAGTCGCGCGGCTGGCAGGCCTGCCCGCGAATGTCATCGCACGCGCGCGCGAGGTGCTCAAACTGCACGAGCGGGCCGAGACGCAGCAGGTGCGCGAGTCTGCACCCGCGCTGCCCTCGTTGCAGATGACGATGTTTACGCCGCTCTCGCAGCGAATCGTGGATAGGCTTGCAGAAGTAGACGTAGACGGACTCACTCCGCGCGAGGCGCTGAATCTGCTGGCGGAGTTGCAGAAAGAGTTGAAGGGGTAATGATGCCAAAGGCGATGATTGTTGCCGGCGTGATGAGTGGGACTTCCGCTGACGGGGTTGACGTGGCGCTCTGCCGCATCTCTCCCGTGTCGGACGGGACGCCTCGCGTAAAACTGATCGGCCACGCCGGCTTTGCTTATCCAAAGGCTGTGCGCTCTGCCGTGCTTGCCGCGATGGACGCGAAGACAATCTCCGTAGCGGAACTGTCACGTCTGAACTGGCGACTCGGTGAACTCTATGCTTCTGCCTTGGCCAAGGCAGAAGCGCAATTCGGCGTGAAGGCGGCGCTGGTTGGGTGTCATGGCCAGACGCTCTATCACCAGGCCGTTGCTGCAAAATATCTGGGCGCGTCTGTACGCTGCACCTGGCAGACGGGCGAGGCAAGCGTCATTGCCGAACGCCTGCGCGTGCCGGTGGTCAGCGACTTCCGTCCGGCGGATTTGGCTGCGGGTGGGCAGGGAGCGCCGCTGGTGCCGATGCTCGACTACGTGATGTTTCGCTCCACAAAGGTCAGCCGCGTCTTGCAAAACCTCGGCGGCATCGGCAACCTGACGGCGATTCCCGCAGGAGCCGGCGTGAACAACTTGCTCGCATTCGATACCGGGCCGGGAAATATGGTGATCGACGCCTGCATGTCGCATTTGTTCGGCAAAGCATTCGATCGCGGCGGTGCGGTAGCGCGGCAGGGACGAGTGATTTCATCTGTAGTTGAGAGATGTTTGCGTGAGAAGTACTTCTCTGCCCTGCCGCCGAAGTCCTGCGGCAGGGAGGAGTTTGGCGCGGAGTATGTTTCGCGGTTCATTGCTCAGTGCAGGAAGGCCGGTGCGCGCGATGAGGATGTGGTGGCTACGGCTACGGCCTTGACGGCTGAGTCGGTTGCCGATGCGTATCGACGCTTTGCTGCGAAGTATCTCGCGCAACATGCTCCTACAGAGAAGGTGGAGTTCATCGTCGCGGGAGGCGGAGCGAAGAACCCCACGCTGATGGCGATGATGCGTAGAAGTCTCGAACCTCTTGGGGCGCGAGTGCGATTTGTGGAGGAGCTAGGTATTTCCGCGCAAGCAAAAGAGGGAGTAGCGTTCGCGTTGCTGGCATGGTTGACGTGGTTCGGGTTGCCGGGAAATCTTCCTGCAGCGACTGGAGCTTCTCGCGGCGTTGTGTTGGGTAAGGTTACGCGGGGATGATAAACATACGACGGATCGGTTTGTGGACTGTGTGCTGCCTGCTGGTGGCTGCTGTTTGCCTTGGACTGGCGGGCTGCCGGAGGACAGCACAAGATCCTTCCACCGTGGTGATGATTATCGAGAGCAGCCCGAACAATCTTGACCTGCGGCAGGGGACGGATGCACAGTCGGAGCGCATCGGCGGGCTGATCTTCGATGCTCTGGTCAGGAAGGACGATCACTACGATCTGCAACCCTGGCTTGCCACGCGATGGGAGCAGCCGGATCCGCTGACGTGGGTGTTTCATCTGCGCGATGGCGTGCGCTTTCAGGACGGGCGTCCGCTCGGAGCGGCGGACGTTGCATGGACGATCCGCAGCATGATCGACGGCACGCTGATTACGGCCAAAGGCGGAGCGTTCGCTTCGGTCGCCCGCATCGACACACCGGACAGGCTGACGGTCGTGGTGCATCTCAAATATCCTGACCCGGGCCTGCTCTTCAACCTGAGCGATGGGTTGTTTGGCGTGGTGCCTCGCGGGGCGGGCCGCGACTTCGGACTGCATCCAATCGGCTCGGGCCCTTACAAGTTCGTCAGTGCGGTGCAGGACAAGGACGTGATCCTTGCGCGCAACGATGATTACTGGGCTGGCGTCCCTTCGCCTCCTCCGGGCGGACACAGGATTGAGCACGTCATCTTTCAGGTGACGCCGGACACGATTACCAGCGCGCTGGAGCTGCGGAAAGGCTCGGCTGATCTCGCAAGCAACGTCATTACGCCGGACATGATTCACGAGTTGGAGCGCGACCCTAAGCTGAAGATCGAGTCGGGGCCAAACTCGGCAGTGATGTACATGACGTTCAATGTGGCCGATCCGCTGCTCAGGGACAAGCGCGTGCGGCAGGCAGTGGCATGTGCGCTCGACCGTCAGGCGATTGTGAATGCCATCTGGCGCGGACAGGCGCGGCTGGCGGATTCACTGCTGCCCATCGGTCACTGGGCTGCGGCCAGCGAGGACGAGCTGGCGCAGTATCCACATGATGTCGGACGCGCGGAGCGACTGCTCGATGCGGCTGGCTTTCCTGCACGTAAGGATGGAGTGCGACTGACATTGACGATCAAAACTTCGACCGACGAGACGACGCGGCTGCTTGCGGCGGTATTGCAACAGCAGTTGCGCGCGGCGGGCATCCGGCTGGAGATACGCTCGTCGGAGTTCGGCACCTTCTACTCGGATGTAACGCATGGAGCGTTTCAGATCTATGTGCTGCGGTGGATCGGCAGCAACGAAGACCCGGACATCTTCCGCTATGCCTATGCTTCGTCGAGCTTTCCGCCGAAGGGCGCGAACCGGGGACACTACTCGAACCCTCGCGTGGATGCTTTGCTGAAGGCGGCGGCTTCCGGAGAGAGCCAGGGGGCGCGCAGGGCGGATTATGTCGAGGTGCAGAAGATTCTCTCTGACGAGCTGCCGTCGATTCCGCTCTGGTATCCAAATAACGAGGTCGTTCACACGCTCAGAGTCGAAGGCGTGAAGACGAACACATCGGGAACGTTTGATTTTCTGCGGAGTGCGTGGGTGCGGTAGCGCGTTGGTTGCCCCCAGGGATTCGGTGGCATTGGGAACAAAGAAGATATATGGATTATTCTGCGACGTACCCCCTATATATACCCCACCAGAAAAGAACATACATACTCCGATTTCCCGCGCACCTTCATCGGGCTTTTTGGAGCCACTTGGGAACTTGCGGAAAAGGCCTCGTGGGCAAATCAGCATCGAGATCGAGGTGTCCGAAAGCAGTTGCGCAGTGGACGAATCGGATAAACAGGAATGATGGAATAGTCGATCAGTTCGGCCAACCGTTGATCGGCGGGCAGGTTTGGCGTATCTCTCGCCAGCTACGGTGTGACAGATAAGTTGTCGAATTGAATATGATCCCATTCAGTCGCCAATGCGAACATTCCATGCGAATGGGCTGAGCTCTCGACCGTAGTGAGCAACTTACCATCGAGCGAAGCCGCAATCTGCTTCCCGCGGAAACTCAATTCCAGCCGGTGCCATTGATTGTGATCGATCGCAGTTGATCCAGACGCAATTGTAACCGTGGGCTTCTTATACTGAACGGAAAGGACTTCCCAGGCGCCATTGGGCTTCACGCGCAGACCATAGCCGCTTGGCAATCGCAATTTCTCGTCCTTGAACACATCCGAAGAATCGATGCGCCCCATGACAACTGCCGGTGCCTGCGATAGAAAGCGCACATCGACAACAACGCGATAGTCTGTCCAACCCTCGTCACCAGCAAGAGTGAACGGATCGGGTAACGCGCTCCACGGAATCGGTTTGTCCGAAATCACTTGTTCCAGGCAACGGCCAGAGCGTCCATTGCAATCCCGAACCTCAAATGCGCCATCTTGATCGGAAAGATACTTCGCTGCGTGACCAAGTTGAGTCTTATCAAAGTCGTCCGCATATGGAAGAGGAAACGGCTTCGCGGCGGGTGGCCTCGCGGTACCCTTTCCTTGCCCTGTGGTCGTGGTCAGTGAATAGAGCGAATCTGGATCAAAAGTGTAGCTGAACGCGTCATGCACCACTTTAACATCTGCGACATGTTCAAAGGTTCGGGAGTTGTTAGTTTCCCAAATATGGACTTCCTTCGTGGCGAGTCCGCCAGTGAGGTGGAAAGAGACTACTTGCGGGTGTTTGGCATCGATCGTTTCTAGAATTACGCTCCAATCCTTCCGATCCGGTGAACGGAGCGCGACATAGCTTCCCTTCTCTGGAAGATAGCCAGATGAGGAGTCGAGATACTGCCACCCAGGCTGCGCAAACTGCGTCGTGTGAGCTGTTGCCCAGATCGTTCCCTGAACGTCATAGTGTCCGGACCAAGGAGTATTTGCATACATCAGCCCCGAGTTAGGAGCGGCAAGGTTGTCATAGTACGACGTGACTGGACTCCATATCTCGGTGGCAGTCAACGAACCTTCGAGGTAGTTCCTGTTATACAGATGCGCTAGAATGCGACCGCCGATCGGCCAGTTGCGGCTGACAAAAGGCCCCCCTCCGCCGTTCGGCTGATCTTCGCTGGACCAGAGAGGCTTTCCTGTTCTGCGGGCCGAGTCGGTTGTGGTAATCCCTCCGTCCCAAAACGGATAGTGCACACCGATCGCGTCTATCGAGGCAGCCAGTTCCGGGTCTTTCAAAATTTCGCGCGCGATCATCCATTGCCCGTCTCCGTCCCCTGGATTCCCATCACAGCAGACGATCCGCGTCGGCAGATGGTCAGCCTGGAGGCGACGGTGGAGTTCCTTTATATAACTCAGGTTATACATGGTCTCATTCCATATGCCCGCGTAGGCAATGTCCAAGCCATAATCGCGCTTGGCTGTGCGGATGAAGTCCGCAACATACCCGGCCATTTTGGAGGAATAGAGAGTCTCTTTGCCGCCTGATTGAGTGCCAACCCATTTGGGTGCGCCCCACGGCAACACTTCGAGGATGATATTGGGATTTCGCTTGTGGGCCTCAGCCATTAACCACCATTCATAGCCACGCGAAGAACTGTGGTCTGAAGCTGTGCGCATATGACTCGGCTCAGAACCGTCGGTCGAGTTGACATCCGCACCGATCTCAACCTTGAGACGTTGCAGGGCTGCTCCATAGCCCGGCTTGAATAAGTAATCAAGAATCTGGCTGCGCTGCGGCTCTGGATAGTCAATTAGGAGGCGCGAAGAAGCTCCTGCGCTTACGGCACCAAGGCCGTCAAACACTCTGCCTGTGCCGTTGCCATCCAAAACCACGCTTTTCTGCTGGCCGATTCCGGCCGCACCGCTAAGGGACAGCAAAAGTACGAGCGCAAACACCCGCAGGCGTGTACCACGGTTGTCTCTTGGATTCCCGTTCAGACCCTGTCTTCCCTTGTGCATTCGTTCTCCAGTTATTTGTTGATACTCAAGTGTGCCTCGATCTCATCGAGCGTCTTTCGTTTTGTTTCCGGCGAGCGCTGATAGAGAAAAAGAGCATGGGCCCTGCCTCCATAAGCATGCGCTCCCCATCATACGGATTCGAATTCCGCAGTTCATGCTCTCTACCTATCTCATCTCTGCTTTGGTCTGCGGTCTTTGCAAATGCGCGGATTCCAGGACCGGCTCGTTCTGAACCTCATCGAATGCCATCAAGAGAATTGCAACAAGTGCCAGCAGAATGCCGAGAAGATTCAGACGGGTAGGGAAGGTATGGTACAGAACGAGAGAGAGGGCGATGGTTACAACAGGAAAGAGGCCGTTCACCATGGGTACGACGATGATTGCCTTACCAAAGCGAATGGCAAGAACGAACAGGAGGCATCCCCATGCGTTGAGACTTTGAATCAGTGCTGTCAGAGGAGCACCTTTAAATCCCCAGTTGATCGGAACGGAAAAATCTGTCATCAAGACGGCGATGGGGCTAAGCAACAAGCCTGTCAGAGTCATATAAAAGAAAAGATCTTCCGATGAGATGGAGTCCGCAGAAGATTTCATGAAATAGGCCTGCACACCCCAGAGCAGGAAGATCATGATCGTGAGAACGATCCAGAGATGGCCATGTACCGGGCTTGAGTCAGGTTCCTGCAAGGAGAGTAGAAAGATTGCGAGCATAGACAACAAGATGCCCAGAGTGGCAGTGCCCCGTGCCCGCTCTCGCAGAAGGGTCACGGAGAGAAGAATCGTAACCGCGGGTGAAAGACAGATGATTGGGAAGATAATGTACGCCGGCCCCTTGGTTAAGACCCAAAATAGAAGCAATTGGCCCGCTGCACCGGAGAAGCCAACAGCGCTTCCATAGAGAATCGAACGGGAGGAAGTATCAACCTTCCATTTATTGCGCCACAGAACAAAGAGCAACACCGGAATCATGGTCAGAGACCAGACCACGTATCCAAGCGTGGCGGGGAAAGGAGGGGATATCCATTTCTCTGGATATTCGGTAAGGGCACCCCACACTCCCCAGAGCACAGGAGTTGCGAGAGCAAAGAGAAGCCAGCGGGATATCTTCACCGTGTACCACCTACAGTTGATGATTCCTCTTCAAGATCACTGAGAGACAAGCCACCTTCATCTGTAACGATATACGAACAAAGACGGAAGGAGTCACAGTCTCGTCCCGCAAGTCTTGCCAAACGTTCAGCGGCGATCTGAATTGGAATGATGTCAATAACAAATTGCCATTCCGAGGGAATCGCGGGGATCTCCAAAAACAAGTTTGCCGGTGACTCCTCAAACCGCTGGCCGATCAACAGCACCTTTGCGCCGAGCGTTCTGAGATCGCTCGCGAGTTTCAGGTCGTGGTGTTGAAGATGATCCTTGTCCAGCCAAATTGCGACCCGCAATCCCCCTCTCACCATCTCTTGAGGACCGTGGCGAAAGCTGCTCGTTGTGAGCGCAGTGGCAGTGCTCTTGGCTGCTTCTTCCCACAAAAGCCGAGCTTCGTTGCAACTGGATACGCTTGCGCCCCGCGCGAGAAAGTAGTAAGGAGCATCGACCGCAGGCCAGTCACTCGCGTCAAGCTGGCTGGCCCAATCGGTAATGGAGCTTTGGGCATTCATCAGTGCACAGTCAAGAGTTTCGCCGATTTGATCAATGTCTTCGCCGCACGAAAGTGCAGCAAGCAGACAACCTGCCAGAGCGATCCCCGAATACATCGTTACAGACACGTTTCTGTCGAAAGCACATTGCAGATCGATGACGCAATCGGATTCGATCGCCATCGGACTCTGAGGATCATTGGTAATCGAGACGATCGCGATATTCCGGCTGCGAAGCTTGCGCACCAGATCGACAACCTCCTTACTCTTTCCACTGCGGGATAAAAGCAGAACGCAAGCGCTTTCAGCCACGTCACCGTGATAGAGCAATTCCGCCGCATCAAGCAGAACTGCAGGACGCCTGCGAGCGTGGAAATAGGACGCAACAGCCATTCCTGCATGCCAGCTTGCGCCTATGCCCACAATGTATAGCGCATTGTGCCGAGCCAGCAGATCCGCAGCCGTCCTATAGGAAGCCTTGTTTTTGTCAATTGCAGAGGACAGGATATTGCGCAACGCATCCCCCTGCCTCTGGATGTCTTCAAAGAAGTGAGTCATTCCATATCCTGAATTAGAGTTTGGTTGATGCGATACCCGACTCGCAGATCTGACCTGCGATGCCACCGGCATATCCCAGGCTCGAAACGGCGCACTTGTGCGCCAGGGTGAGGCAATCATCGATATTCTCTGCACGGAGCCATGCGCGCAGAAAACCTGCATCGAAATTATCTCCGGCTCCAGTTGTGTCGACGATATGATTGGGCTTTATCTGCGACTCAGGGGCTCGCAATTCCCACAACCGATCGCCCTTAGCGGCCAGGGCACCATTCTCGCCTCGCTTTATTACGACGAGGGACCCGTGCTGAGCCAATGAATGCGCAGCGGAAAAAACATCGGTCTGCCTTGAAATCGCCAGCGCCTCTGCTTCGTTGGGAAGAAATACGTCAATCAATGGAAGCAATTCAACAACACCCTCCCAGCGCTCCTGCGGGTCCCAATTTGTATCCAAAGAGGTTGTAACCCCAGAGCGGCGGCAAAGGTCCAGCCAACCCTTCCATGCTGGCCGAAGATGCCGCATCAGGAAATAGGCGGCTATATGCCAATGACGGCAGGAATCCAGCAGCTCCGGGTTGAGATCAGCCGGCGAAGGGACATCGAGTGTACCGGCATAGGTGAGAATTGCACGATCGTTCCTTTCAGAAAGCGCGAGACCAACACACGTCTTCACAGTTGGGTGCTTCTTCATCCGGGCTATATCAACACCGGATTTTCCAAGCTCTGAGAGCACGAAATCACCGAAGAGATCGGCGCCGACCCACCCGACCACAGCAGCCGAAGCGCCGAGGCGAGCCAATTGACAGGCAAAGATTGCCCCTGAGCCACCGAGCTGGGGAGAGAAGTCGTCGACGAACTGTTCGACCTGGCGAAAGCGCGGGCGCACATCGCCAGTGACGATCAGGTCGATGCAAGCATCGGCGAGCGCCATAACCTCAAAAGGGCGCGAGTTCTTATCCATTCCATTATTCGATGCTTTGTAGGAATCACGCGACATCATCGTAGCCCTTCAGATCGAGACGCAGCGAATGCGAAGTGCGACAAAGACGCCGGTCGTTTCGCGCTGGTAGCGCGGATAACAGAAATTCATGGTAGACAGGAAACCGGTTTCTGAAACCGATACCATGTTCTATCAACAGAGATGATTTGTCAACAGAAGTGAAAACTGCAACCAAAGCTTACTGCTTGCTCTCCAGTTTTTCACGCTCAAGGACGTGCAGGATATAGGCTCCTGCGCCGTATCCGACCATTGGCAGGGCACCCGTTGGATCCCCCAGTTTTCCTGGAAAACGCTTGCAAGGCACGGCAACATACATCTCGGGAATGATGTAGTGGTCGGCGGCTGCCTTGTCCACGATGCGTTTGAGAATAGCGGCCGCCTCGGCATTCCTTCCCATCCGGCGATACACTTCAGCCAGGCTGAAATCGACAAACAAGAACTCCTGTCTCTCATACCAATATTCGAAGATGGCTGGGTCTGTGTATGTGCTGCGCACGCGCCGGTAGCCGCCGGAAGCTACCTTGAGAAGCTCCATCCTCTCCACGGTGTTGCGTACAACGGCAGGGTCTCTAACAACGCCGAGATTCACGATGGCGAGGAGCGCACCGTCAATATCGTTCTTAACGCCTTCTTCCAAAGTTCCATGCAGCTCGCCGTCTCTGATGAACGCTGCGTTGAATCCCTTCTCGAGTTGCGCAACCTGCTTCAGGATGTCGCTCCGCGTTGCTTCGTCACCGGCTTGGCGCGCCACATCCGCGAAGTCTCGCAGGCCCACGATTGCGGCTGCCGTAGAAAATGCGAAGTGCTTCTTGTCCTTCTGATGCTCCTCCCAAATCGACGTGTCGGCCGCGACGATCAAGCCGTCGTCGTACTTCTCCAGATTTGCCAGGAGCGGCTTCGCCACAAAATCCCGGGCGCTCTCGTACAAGCGCCCGCGATGCGTCGGAGTCTGCAGCAAGCCGGGGTCGTCGTATTGCCGCAGGTACTCGCCTAAGACCCAGAGGACTTCACCCCAATCGTCGAACTCAATGTTGGTATTGCCCTCCATGGTGAAAAAAGGTTCTTCAGACCCATCACCGAAATAACGGACCACTGAGACCTGGTAATCGGCGCCTGCCGTTTGCTCGCGCATCTTCCCCGTAGGCTGAGCGTTGAAATATGCCAGTAGAGCCGCGCGCGCTTCGTCTCTGTGTCCCATGCGCGCGAACGCAACTGCCGCGTACGCCATGTCGCGCACCCACGGCGTGAACCACACACCGTCAGGCAAGCTGGCAACGATGAGGCCGTTGCTGTTTCGACCGGGACGGTTTGGCTCGCGGCTCTGCGCTATGCGGAGCATGACTTCACTCTGACGCCACAAGTGCCGTTCATCTTCGCTCGCGAAATGTACAGCCGGCTTCACTCTCCAACGCTCGAGCTCCGCGACCTCACGTTTCGCCAACTCTCGTGGCGTAAGTCCAGCCCGCCAAGCGTTGAATTCCCTCGCCGTCTGCTCCAGGTCACTATCGCTCTCGATGGATATCAGCGCCCATGCCGGGCTAGTGCTGACATACTCCAGTTGTCGCGCCGGTGTGATCTGCCTCGGGCTCAGCGGAATGAGCAACAAGGACTCTTCAACACCGTTGAACTTCAGGAGTTGCATATCGGTATCAAACATCCGGACAACTCTTCGAGATCTGATCGGATGACTCCATTCCACATGCAAGCCGCCTCTCACTTGACCATGTTGGGTCTGCGCGGAACTAGGGTCCCAACTGACGATGAGAGCCGCATGCCGCAAACCGAACGGCATGAAGACGACGCCTTCGCCGTCACTGCTGCGAACGTGGATGACGTGAGAGTCATCCTCGTACTCAGCCGAAGTGTTCTGTGCCGTTCCGTCACTCCAGCCAAGAGCCTTGATGAAATTGGCGGTTTCGATTCCCTCGCTCAAGGGATTCTTTGGGTCCGGTCGTACAAAGCTGTATGGGTGCGCATAGAACTTAGTCACCGTCGCGGTTTGCGGTGACACTACCGCGAACCCAAAGCCGTTACCGGTGACCAGATTGGAAGCAGCGGCCGGCAGGCCCGTCAAAACGATGACGCAGAATTGAAGAGTAAGAAAGCGGGCGACGGTCATGATCAGGGCACTCTTGACTTCGAATTTACTCATAGAAACGAATGCAAAAAATGGGACTCAAAAACAGAATATCTCGGCGAAAAGCCTCAATCGATCGTTTGTTTAAGCCGCAAGTCACGCGAGGAGGCGCCGACACTCAGCGTTCGCTTTCCCGCCCTCACCCATTTCCCTTCCCTGCTCGACCAGTACTGCAACTGCCGCGGGGCCACGTGAATCATGATGTCCTTCGAGCCACCGGCGGGGATCGTCTCGCGCTCGAAGCCGGCAAGCGTCCATACCGGGAACTGTACGCCCTGAGGAATCTCACTGGGCACGCTGAGATAGACCTGTGGAACCTCGTCGGCATTCATCGAGCCGGTGTTCTTGATGGTCACGCTAACGTTGAGCCCACCGTCGGCGGCCTTTTCTACCTTCAGGTTGGAGTAGGCGAAGCTTGCATAGCTCAACCCGTAGCCGAAAGCGAAGAGCGGGTCGATCTTCTCTTTGTCGAACCAGCGATAGCCCACATTGACGCCCTCGCTATAGATGGTCTTGCCATCAACCCCCTTTTTGGAGCGTTCCGGGTACCTTGGATCGGTGGCTGGATAGTCCTCCAGCTTCTTGGCCCAAGTGACGGGAAGACGTCCAGCGGGGCTGGACTTGCCCAGCAAAAGGTTGGCAGTGGACCATCCTCCCTCGTCGCCTGGCCACCACATTTCAAGCACTGCCTTCACTTTGCCGATCCAGGGAAGAGCCACGGGCTGGCTTGTGTTGAGCACCACGATAGTATTCGGATTAACTGCAGCGACCTCTTCAACAAGCTTGTTTTGCTCACCCGGCAGACCGAAGACCGGCTGAAGGCGAGTCCAGAGAAACACAACAGCGATCTTAGCCCTCTTGGCCGCATCGATTGCCGCTTCGTGGTCAGCCTTCCTCTGCTCGGGGGTGTACCAGTTGAGGCGCACTTGAACTGGCGCATTGGAGCTGTCCGGACTGGTGCTCACCTCGATCACGTGCGCTCCCGCTGTCAACTGGACTGCCCTGCGTACGTTGTCGAGATGATCTGTGGTGGGAAGGGCATTGTCCTGGGTTGCCTGAAGGATGTCGCCATGGTTGCCGCCCTGTGCGGCGCCGGTGGCTGCCAATCCCTTTCCGTCGAGGTTAATGCGGGCGTTGGTGCCCAGGGCTTGCAAGTAGATCCAATACTCGCCAGCGTGGGGTACAGTCAGCGTGCCTTTCCACACTACGGTGGAGTTGGGCGGTAGTGCATTACCGCCGGCTACGGTGAAGTTGATCTGGGGGTCTGTCACGGCGTGGCCTGAACCGGTACGCACCAATCCGGGCTTGCCATCATGGCTCAAGAGGCTGGCGGGAACCGTAGCTCCGGTCATGTCATCATCCACGGCAAAGTGAATGTTATTGTTGCCAGAGATCTTCTTCATCGCCTGGAGGGGACTCACCTGCCGCTCAGGCAGTCCCACCGCGCACTCTCCATTGATGCCGATGGCGTCAATCTGCCCAGATGTTGGCCCGATCAGCACGACGGAATCCAGGTCAGCGGCCTTCAGCGGCAGTGCGTGGCCTTCGTTCTTGAGCAGCACCGCGGCTTCTTCGCCGGTCTTCTCGATAATCCTGGCGTTCTCTTCGATGGACTGCTTGGTAATCTCGTGCTTGGAGAGGCCGTCGAGATAACCGAAGCGCGCTATCTCGTACAGCACGTGGCCGGCGGATCGAGTGACTGCGGCCTCTTTCACCGTGCCGTCCCTTAGCGCCTCGGGCATCTTCTTGGTCTCCGGCTTGGTGCCGGAGTTGCTGTCGTTCGACGGTGCAACCTTGGGCTCCTCGGGCATATGGCCGCCGTACATATCGCTCTCCGCATCTTCGGCATCCGTCTTTTGCGCAGCAGGCCCAGGCGGAGGCAGGGGCCGGGAATCAAAGTAGCTCACGAGTCCCCCGGTGGCATCAGGGGCTGGTTCACCGGGCATCTCCATGTCCAGTCCGGCATTTATGAAAGTGACGGAGTGTGTCGCGCCCCAATCGGAGGTGACGAAGCCCTTAAATCCGATCTCATTGCGCAATATTCCGGTCAGCGTGGACTCGTTACCGCAGGAATACGTTCCGTTTATGCGATTGTAAGAGCACATGATCGAGGCGACACCGGCTCGGACAGCCGCGTCAAAGGGCGCGACGTATACTTCGTGCAGAGTCTGGTCGTCGATCCAGGTGCTGGCGCCGTCAGAGTCGTAGCCGACAAAGTGCTTGACCATTGCCATAACATGCTGCGACTGGATTCCCTTAATCTCGGCCGCACCTATTTCGCCGGTCAGGAAGGGGTCTTCGCCGAAGGTGTTGTAGCCGCGGCCGTACTCCAGATCACGATCAATGTTGACGAAGGGTTGAAGCGAAACGTCTATGCCCAACGCACGGTCTTCACGACCGATCACCTGTCCATTGGCCTCGGCGATCTTGCGGCTGAACGTAGCGGCAACGCCCATTGTCGCGGTCTCTGCCTGCGAGAGATGGCGGGTCAACACGCCCGGAGGGCCATCAGCAAAACGCAGACCGGGAATGCCCAACCGGGAAATGCCGCCCAGATAGCCAGCCTCCCCCTGGTAGACCTTGGGGTCTTCCTTCGTTCCATGGATCAATGTAAGCTTCTCTTCCAGTGTCATCTGGCTGAGCAGCTTGTCTACCCGCTTATCGCCGGTCACCACCGGAACACTCTGCGCTGCGGCCGTCACCGATGCGCCCAATATAAGCACCGACACAGCGCACCCCAACGCGGTCCACACTTTGTGCCCCAAAACAAACTTCCACAATCGCATTACACTCTTCCTTCTGTTCCCTGAGAGGATGTTGTCCCGCGCCAGCTAGGAGTTCTTTGGCGGCGGTTGGGTTGGCATTCCTTAATTGGGTTTGGTCGCCTGCACGAGTCTTTCTACAGATCGAGCTGGCATTAGGAGTAGCACTGCCTGCGGCTTTGCAGCGGATTTGAGGAACTCGATATTTTGCCGCCTCAAATCTGCGCTTACGGGACGATCTTCGCGCAAGTCATCCAAAGCCTGAAGACCAATCTCAGCAACGCGGCGCAGGTTACTCGAAACGGGAGCCAAATCCTGGGTCAGGAAAGACCGCTTCAGCAAAGGCTGTAATTCCGCATCATTGTCCCTCCACAAGACGAGCAAAGATCGAGCCCGCCGCCAATCCTGAGGAGTTGCAGTTCCGGAACTGATCCTCTGTGCAATTTGATCAAATCCGCGCGCCGTATCACTTTCAGGAGGCACAGCATCGTCAAGACGGTTGAGCGCGGTAAAGTCGGTCCGAAGTTCCTGACGCTCATACATCCTCGGAGGTTGTACCACTGATGCAAGCACCTTCAATGGTTCGGGATCCACCTCTCCGCTCATGCGCTCCAGCATCTCATCAGTAATAAGCCGGTGACGCAGTCCGTAGTAACCAAGCTTCACCGACACGATTGCGAGCCGCTTGTACATCGAGTCAACGTCGTTTATCTCCTCCGGCGACCATAGGCGCTCGGCGATTGCGGCAGTACGCGGCCATATTCGATTGTCCATGTTGTCAGCCGAGACAATGTCCGTCCACATGGCGGCCTCCCCACCAAGAACGAGCCGCTTCTGTTCCGGTGTAAGAGCGGCTGCATTGTCTCCTAGAGGGTCTACCTTATAATGCTCTGCCGCCGACTGATTCAGATCGAGGTAGTAACCAGACGAGAGTACACCGCGATAGCCGTTCCGTGCGGCCTCTGCCAACGAACCCGGTCCGCGCCAGGATTGAATCACAACATCCTTGGGTGTGTTGGGCTGCAAGACTTCGTCCCATCCCTCCATGATTTTCTTGTGGCTGGCCACGATTTTCTGAATTCTGGCGGTGAACTCCATTTGCAGAGCTGCGCCGTCCTTAATGGAATTCTTCCGCATATAGTCCTGAATTCGCGGATTGGTTTCCCACTCCTTCACGTTGCATTCGTCTCCGCCTGTATGGAAATAGGAGTCAGGGAAGAGGGCAGCCATCTCTCCAATAAATCCTTCAAGAAACTTGTAAGTACCTTCGCGAGTTGGATCCATGGCCGAGCTTTGGGAAGGATCTTTGGCTCCGGATAGGTAAGGGTAACCCTGGAACCATGATTTCGTATGGCAAGGCATATCGAACTCTGGAACAACCCTGATGCCGCGATCGCGAGCGTACTCGATAATCTCGCGCACTTCGTCCTGGGAGTAATAGAGTCCACCCGAACCTTTTTCTTGGAGGAGTGGGAACTTCTTGCTCTCGATGTGGAATCCCTGATCGTCAGCGAAGCGCCAGTGGAGGACATTCAGCTTCACTGCCTCCATTCCGTCCAGATTGCGCTTGATCGCTGAGATGGGAACGAAACGATGTCCAGAGTCAATCAGCAGTCCACGCCACGGAAATCGTGGGGCATCATCGATTGTGACGACAGGAACGCTGAAGCCCTTTTCATTGATCGCGACCAGTTGCAGAAACGTTTGCAGACCACGAAGCACGCCAAGGGGATTCGGCGCCTTCAATTCAACATCGGTGGTGGAAATTGCGAGGTGGTACGATTCATCCTCGCCGAGTTGCTGGACCACGGCACTGGGGCCAGCAGTCTGAATGATGAAGTTCGACGGAGCAACTGCTTCTCGCTTGAACGGAATGCCGGTTTCCTTCGAGAGAATTTGGAGGAAGCGTAGCCGAGCCCGCTCAAGGCGAGGTTCCTGATAGCCCTTGAGTACTATGCTGAAGTTTCCATCGATGAAGAATTCGCCTTCCCCTTGCGTTACGTGTGCGGGTGCAGGCATGATCGCCAGCGGGCTTCTTTCCTGGGCGAAGAGATAACCAGCAAGGCTTAGCACGGATACAACCAATAAAGTGCGGTACAAGAATCGTGCCAAATTAGCGTTTGCCAAAATTTCATCTCCAAAAAGTAAATGTGCCGGATAGCGTGATGCTCAGATCACCGCGATCCATCTCTTACAGGAGCAGAACCGTCAACCAGGCCTGCGCCGGCTATTGGTCCATATATATGAAGACGGTCGTCCTCATCAAACTTCAGGATGCTCACGATAGGCTCCAAATTCGGCGAGATCGTCTTCTCCCAACCACGCGGGAAATTTCTCAGGCTGCAGACCGAGACGAGCTTCGAGTTGTCTCCACAATCGCGTTCGTTCGTATCTCTGATGTACCAGTTGGAAGCGAGTGTTCCTGAGGACATTCATCGCTCCTTGCGAGTCACCACTGTCATGCAGGAGGGTTGCTCGGCGTTCCGCCACCCATTCATCCTCAAGCGCAGAGACAGCATCGAGCCAGCACTTTCTCTCATCAAGGGATGCGCGGCCTAAAGCAGCGAGGGCCTTGTCCCTTTCGATGACTATCTGCGGATGAAGCGCGATTGCCTCCGACTCGATTGCTCGAAAACAATTGGCTGCTGCATGCGGATCTCTTTGATGCATGAGGCAGAGACGTCCCGATAGTGCATGTGCTCGATCATCCCCGGACAGCGCCAATACTTTCAGTGCAGGATCAGGTTCACCACGACCGGCGAGCCAACTGCCGTACTGAAATAGCCATCTGTCTCGCTCAGTTCCTTCTCCGGATTCAGCAGCCCAGGCGAGCGCATCACCTAAGCCGCTTATTCCACTAATGGCCCAGCAATTACTATCGATGTCAGGGGCTTTCGGGATTCGGCTGCTGTCGCCCGCTTTGTGCGCGGAGGCAAGACGCAACCAAAGATTGACATCTTCATTCCTAGCCCACCCGAAGAGAGGTACTGCCGCCAAGGTTCTCAGTGATGGGCGCGGAAGTTCTATTTCTCGAATATCGCGAGGCGCACCGGAAGGGAACCAGAATTCAACGTGGTGTCGCAACCGCCCTGGACCAAGGGCATCTTTCACGGACTGATCGACTAGCGGCCCCGCTTGAATTTCCAGGCATTGCTTGCCGTCCAGCGTGTACTGACTTACCCATTCTTCATCGCGTCCGATGCCATCGCTCCACAGCTTGATGCCGGGCACATGGCATGGATCGGCCACATGATAGAGCCCCGCGTTCAAGCTCGGAGTGAACACTCCAAACGCGCAACAGTCTGGTTTCTTCCAGAAGAAACCAGTCATTCGCCGCAGGTCTGACTGACGTCGTGGGCCTTCGTTTTTCCAGTCAATATTCCGTACCTCACAATCATGAACAAGAACTGGGCCGAGCGGGAAATGGAATTCAGTGTCAGGCCGAGCAGGCACGCCAGCATTTGACCAGGACATCCATGGATGAGCTTCAGAATCAGGATTGAAGAACACCGTCCGTTGAGTCAGAAAGTCGTCGCTTTCGCCGAGAGAATATTCGACCGTCCATTGCATGCCAAATCTGAGTTCTTTTTCGCCGCATGAGACATAAATTCGCTTATGATCACGCGTGATCTCATAGAGTACTGGAGCAGTTTCAACGGGGCTGTGCGAAATGGGAAAGCTCAGTTCGATGCCGCCACCGGTAAACGACTGCCGGGGCAAGATTCGTACAGGCCTGATGACGTGCGGAAAGTAGAGGGTTTCAACCCCTTTCTCTTTTAGAAAGAGAGAACAAACGCGCCCGCCCAGGTCAGGGCAAATCTTCACCCGAATACAATCGTTTTCGATTGAGACCATGCGGTATCTCTTCAATACTGGTCTCCTGCTCGTCTCGCAGTAGCTCTCATACGGATAGATCCCATTCGGGTCGTGCACAGTAGGAATCGGCCCTGCTGGTACCAGTGGATGCGTCAGTAACATCTCTATCGTCTCTGCAAATGCAAGCATTGTCAGGTCGAATCCTTCCCATCAACTGCATTTGAGCCAACCCTCAAGCATGTCATGCCCCAGGATGCTACTTACTCTGGCATTCCCATATCGGGTAGAACGCTGGGTGAACATTTAAGAATGAAGGGACGGGGATGAACCGCCGTCCCTTCCAGTGGAAAACCCGTTGAAATTAGAACTCCAGGCGAACACCAAGCTGCATGCTACGTCCCCCCTCAGTAAGCCATGTGATATTCGTCGCGGCCCCCGCGTAGGTGGTAGTTCCCGGATTAGGAGATGTCAAATAGTTAGCCGGAGTGCCAAAGCTCGGATGGTTGAACGCGTTGGTTGCGTCGGCCCGGATCTGTAGTTTGATTTGTTCCCGGATAGCAAACTTCTTGCCAGCCGATAGATTGACCACATTAATTCCAGGACCATACACGCTATTTCTTCCGGCATTACCGAAGGTCCCATTAGCAGGCCGAGAAAACGCAGACGGATTAAACCACTCGTTGACGGTTCTGCCGCCTGCAGGTGTCGTACTCACCCCTGGGACACGATTTGCGTATACCGACCCGGCCTGAGCATAGCTATTGGCATCCGATGCAAAGACGGTAAACGGGTTCCCGGTGGACAGCACCATCGTACCGGAAAGCTGCCAGCCACCGACCACTTCATCCGCCAACCAGTTGTTATTCAGGAACATTCTATTTTTGCCAAATGGCAGCTCATAGACCACATTCCCCTTGAATGCATTGCGAATGTCAAAGTTCGAGTTGCCGTAGTTCGCTGCTGGATTGTTCGCGATTTGAAAGTTCTGTGACCCACCACGTCCCCCCCAGCCTGACGAATCCTGATCATCCAGGAAGTGAGACCAGACATAGTTGAAGTTGAAGCTGAGCCCCGAAGACAGGCGCCTCGTGATCGATGCCTGCAACGAATTGTAGTTGGAGATTGCGTTATTGGTGCTTCCGTTGATGGCCTGGAACCCGGGATATGGTCTATCTGCAGGACCATCGGTCGCCGAGAGCTTGTTTTCAGGTATCTGGTTGAGGTCCGTTGGGAAGTTGAGGTTAAACCCATGGCTGGCCACATAGGCAAGCTCGCCAACCATGTTTGTACCCAGCTCATGCTGAATAGCCAGGTTCCACTGATAAATCTTAGGCGTCGGGGTGTGATACTGGTTATAGTTAACCTGTTGACCGTTGAGGGCGGCTGGATCAGTGGGAGCTGCGACATAGGGCAGGTTTGAACCGCTTCCAGCAAGATGCACGACAGGAGTTATGCCGTTGGTCTGATCGGTTACATTTCCAGATGAACTAATAGCGGATCCCATTCCACCACCGTATGTGTCCAGACTTAGGTTGTAGGCATATACTCCGAAGCCTCCACGAAGGGTCGTATCGGGATGGGGCTGCCAGGAAAACCCTATGCGAGGTAGAACCGTGCTGTAAACACTTGACTGCAACGAGGTGCGGCCATTTGCGCGGGTTGTGCCGTACCACATAGCACCGAGAGTGCCCGTGCCAGGGTTTGCCACGGTCGGATCAAAGACAGCCATGTTGCCATGGGTTTCATTCCAGCCATGTGTTATCTGGTAGCGCAGCCCGAGGTTCAACGTCAGGTTCGGTCGCACCTTGTAATCGTCCTGAACGAACATCTGTGGACTCTTCAGCCGCCCACCATACTCAGGCGAAACGCTTGCGCTCCAGGACTGTGCCGCACCAAGCAAAAAGTCTGCATAGTTCAAGCCGGTTGAGGTGTCCGGCGAAGCCAATCCTGTCCCAGGATCTACTGTCCAATGCTGTGTATATTGCCCGGAAAAGTTCATCGCGCCGGCGTTCGTGTTGCCCCAGGCCGTGGAATCGTCCCTATAGAACAGGAACTCTCCACCCAAGTGAAGGACATGTTTGCCACGGATCATGGTCACGACATCAGACGGGTCGAAAACATGCTCTTTGTAAACCGCATTGGAGCTAGGAGTAATCGAGGTATAGGGATAGGGCGCGCCGAACTGTATCCCGGGAAAGTCATCGGCCTTGGCAAACTGCCAGCCGAGCTTGGAGGCGTAGCCCTTGCCCAATGCCAAGTCGGCAAAGAAGTTCCCCTGCCAGGTGTAGCCCATTCTAGCTTCGTTGATGGTGTGATCGCTGATCGTCCACACATCGGTAATCTGCGCGTTATTGTTGTCCACGTCGCCCGATTGGCAGCCAATGGGGCATGCCGTTACAGCGCTTGCGTAGAGATCCGGCGTGTCGCTCTGGGTATCCGACATCGTGATCCGATTGCGAGGTGTTACGTCGTAATCCAGTCGTCCGAAATACCTTCTGTAGGGGTACGACTGTGGAAGGCTTGAAAAGAAGTTATTTTGCAACAATCCAACCGAATTCAGAGTTCCAGGAACAAACTTTCCGCCAGGGATATGGTTCGACGCCGTCGGATAGAACTGCTGAAAGGCCGCAGCTACCTTGTCAAACATAGCAGCAGGAATCGCATTTGTTCCATATTCGCTCTGGAACGACTTCCTGACCGGATAAGGGTGGCCGCCAGCATCATGCGCTATAACCTGTGTTGTCGGATCATAGATGAGCGGCTGCCCAGTGAAATCTCCGCCCATAACATCTGCGGTCGGAACCGTATTCGTTGAATTACCGGCGGAACCGTGATTCAGGATCTGGTCGTAGTTGAAGAAGAAGAACATCTTCTTCTTCAAAATGGGCCCGCCTATCGATCCACCAAAATTGTGGTAGCGCGTGAAGCCAACGGGTACCTGATTTCCGAATCCATAGTTGGCCGCATTAAAAAAATCGTTCTGTATGTAATCGTAGGCAGATCCATGGAAGCTGGAGGTGCCGCCTTTGCTAATCTGGTTGAAAATGATCCCGCCAATCCCATACTGGGCCGAGAACGCTGACGTTGTCACCTGAAGCTCAGCCACCGACTCAAAGATGGCAGGGTTGGCATTCTGACTATGCGACAGTGTGGTCGAAGCGCCATCGGCAAGGACATTGCTGTAGGGCAGGTTGCCGTTTGCCGATACGAGCTGACCAGGATTAGGGTTTGTCGTGCCTGCGGTGCCGGGAAGCAGGATGGTGAAGTTCTGCCAATCCTGATTGACATTGGGGAGCTGGGCCATCTCCTTGGCCGCGAGGGTTGTGGACTGCTCTCCGCTCTCCGTCTGTAGCAGAGGAGCATCGGTGTTGACGACCACTTCCTGGGCTACCGAACCTAATTTCATTACAGCGTTGACCGTCATGACTCCGACCTGCACCGTGACCGTCGACCGCTTGAAAGGGGCGAAGCCATTCTTTGAGAAGGTGACCTCGTAGGTGCCGACAACGATCGAGGACGTGTCGTATAAACCATCGTGATTCGTGGTCAGGTTCTTGGTGACTCCAGTGTCCTTGTTCGTAACCGCTACTGACACATCCGGCAGCAAAGCTCCGCTTGAATCGGTCACGGTGCCTCGAATATCCCCGGAGTTGGTGCTCTGCGCAAAAGATGCTCCACTCCCACCGATCAGAAGCAGGAGAGACAGCGTCCAACACAACCTGTTCTTCATGAATTCCCTCCAAAAAGACTTACTGTGTAATGACCGCCGGCCAAGCAAGATCCGTATCGGCCAGAGATCTGCTAAATTATAGGAAATCGGTTTCAGAAACCGCAACCACATTAGTAGCACAGGACCACATAACCCTGTCAAGGGTTTTTACGGAACGATGCAAAGATTCTGGGATAGAGCGGCCTCAGAAAGGCATTCCGATTAGCGATACCTCGGCCCCTCCGGGAAAAGGCTCCGACGATCGGATCTAGCAGCCTGGGACCAGGCGTCTTATTTCCTGGGATACGTGGACAATGGAAAGACAGCAGGATGCAGCATGCTGAGACTGCTTTGCAACAACAAAGACCCTGCGTGATATTCTCTGACACGCGAAGCCTGTCTTGCTCCTTCAATGCACTGTTTCTGACTAGGAGTGCGTAGCAGATGAAGCTTTCCGCACCATCTTGCTCTTGTCGTTTCGCGGACCAGACACTCAATTCTGCGGTTAGAGCACTGTACTGAGAGAGGGAAGATCGAATGGTCTACACAATGAGGGATGTGGCGCAACGAGCTGGAGTCTCACCGACGACGGTATCGCGCGTCCTCAATAATACGCATTACATTTCCGAGGAGACCAAGGCGCGCGTTCTCCAGGTAGTTCAGGAGCTCAACTACTTTAAGAATGTTCATGCGCGGAGACTTGCAACCGGCAAGAGCGATTTATTTGGACTAGTGATTTCTGACATTGCAAATCCGTTCTTTCCTGAAGTTATTCGTGGATTTCAGACCGCCGCATGGGATCGAGGATTCGACACCTTGCTGCTGAATACGGAATACAGCGACGAGCGGACGCGATCTATAGTCCGTAAGCTTGTCGAAAGTGACGTGCGCGGTGTCGCCATTATGACCTCGTCCATCGATGACACCGCCACTCATGAATTGACCAGCGCAGGCATAGGCGTTGTCTTCAGCAATTTGTGCTCTGCAGATAAGCTCGTTAGCAACATCACTGTGGATTACAGCGGAGGAATCTCTCAAGCTATTGAGCATGTCACGCAACTCGGGCACCGACGGGCTGCCGTGATCGGTGGCCCGAGGGCGAATCGCACAGCCGCAACGATTACGGAAGGCCTGATCGCCGGATTAACGCGCCGAGGAATGAAGCCTTTTCCGGTTATGAACTCCGATTACCGGGTTGATGCAGGCGCTTCGGCCGTAAAAGAGATTCTTCATGCCCCGAAGACTCCGACTGTGATCTTTTGCGGTAGCGATCTTATCGCGATGGGGGCGATGAGCGCCCTTGAAGAAGCCGGAGTCAAGATCCCGGAAGATATTTCGATCGTGGGAATCGACAACATATCCTTTGCCACTTTGGCCCGTCCCCCGCTGACCACAATCAACGTTCCCCGTGAGGGGATCGGGACGACAGCATTCCAAGCGCTGGAGCGAATGTCACAGCTCAAGCGCCATCGAGGCGCGGAGTACAAGCTAAACACGGAACTGGTCGTGCGTAAATCCACTGCGGCTGCAGGACGCAGGTAGCATTTGAACGATGAGTCATAGGCAATCCCTCAGCTCATCGTTCGCCCTTGGCGTCCGAAGGCAAGATGCCGGCAATTGATGAGCCATGATATCCGCTGCGTTACAGCATCTGGATGTTCCGAAACGGTAGCGCCAGCGCAACAGCTTCGATCCTCCGGGATTGACCAGTAGAAACAGGCCATCACGGTCATACATTTTGAATGACTTTTTGTCCTCTTGAATGGCTTTTGTCCGGCTTCGTTTCCCGGATTGCGGTTATCTGTCAGCGCCATTCGTCGCCCCCCAAAGTGCGAATGTGGGCCGTACCTCACTTTCAAGGGGATTGCCCCCATCCATACCCAACTTTTTTAATGGCTTAGGCGAACTTTCTCGAATATCTCGTGCAAAAACACAATGATTATCCCCTTGACGCATGTTGAGCGGAGGTGCATTATGGTGGCGAGCTATCAACCGATGAAAGACCTTCTCCTGAAACTCGTAAAGGAACTAGAAGATTTAAAAGCGAATCAGGCTTTGCTCGTTGCTCTTGTAGGCACTGGAGTAACGAGCGCTGCCGCACAAGACGCCAAGAAAGCAGCCATCCGAGCTGATAAACCATTCTTTGACGGGCTGCGAAAACAAATCGAGGCACTGCCATGAATCTCTATTCCCTTGCTAAGAAGTTCCCCAATGAAGATGCCGCGCTGTTGCACTTGATAAAGACGCGCTGGCCGTATGGGGTTCGGTGTGTGGCTTGCGACCATGACAAATGTTGGTTGGTCGAAGCCAAAGGCACGACTGGTAAGCCGCGCAAACTGTTTCAGTGTTCCGATTGCCTCTATCAGTTCAGCCCCACCGCAAATACCCTATTCCATGACTCACATTTGCCTCTAACCAAATGGTTTGCGGCGATTGCGTTGATGGTGGAAGCAAAGAAAGGCGTATCAGCCAATCAAGTAAAGCGGCATGTGGGGCTGACGTACAAAACCGCCTGGTATGTCTGTCACCGTATCCGCGAAGCAATGCAAGAAGAGAAATCAACGAAACTAGGCGGAGAGTCCGTTACGGTTGAGATCGATGAGACGTATGTTGGCGGTCGCAAGCGCGGGTCTGGCGTAAAAGCTGGGCGCAAGGCTAAGACTGTTGTTGTCGGTATGGCCGAGCGCAACGGACGCATCCACCTGCAAACAGTCAAGTCCATCAAGAATCGTCACGTTGGGGCCGTTCTCAAAGACAAGCTCAATCCCGATACTAAGAACGTGGTCACGGATGGCGCGAAACGGTACAGGGGTCTGATCTCGCCTGAGAAGCACACCGAAGGCAATCACAGGCGAGAGCTGTACAACAAAAACTGGACTTCGACCCAGACCGTTGAGAACGCCTTTAGCCTGTTCAAGCGCGGTATTGTTGGGAACTACCACCAATTGAGCGCCGAACATCTGGACAGGTATCTGGGCGAGTTTTGCTGGCGCTACAACAGGCGCGGTTTGCAGCCTTGGATGTTCGATATGACCTTGACGAACATGCTGAATAAAAAGCCTTTGCCGTACAAAGACCTAACGTTCTAGGTATCATTCCTTACGGCTCAAACTGTATCCGCCCTAAATGGGGAACATGAAAGTTAAGCCGCAAGGAGTACCACTATGCAATATGTGAGAGACCTGTATCAACTTGTATTACTTACGTCTGCCTGCCTGACTCTGTGGGGCAAGGTGAAACCATCCAAACCGGCCTCCCGATAGGGATAGACAGCAGCCCTTCTCTCAGCTAACCCTGCGAGGAGGGTTTGTCCGTTTTTTCTGGACGGTCTTTGCGGCTTTCTTTGCTTCCCGTTCGGCCTTGAGTTTGGCGCTCAATTCCTTGGCCGTTATGGGCTTCATCTGGGTCATACGGCGCAATACCGCGTCAAATTTGTCTTTGTCTATGGTTTTATCCATCATGCGAGTATTCTAAGGCGAATCCAAAATCCTGATTAATAAGGTTCGCCCCATGAAAGTCTTGGCGATATTCGCTTTGTCGTTACTGCCCACTCACGCCACCCCAAATAAAAATCAGCATACTTATCACGATCAAAGCAATTCCAGCGACAAAGGATCTCCGACCTCGACCTATGTTAATAACGAATCCACCTATCGGAAAAACGATGATGGAAAGAATAAAACTCCACCACCCTGGGCGAATCCTGAATGGTATCTCTGCGGGGTTGGCGTTGCTACCTTGGGTTTCATTTGGTGGCAAACGCGCGCGACGGCTATTGCGGCCAAAGCTACTCTCGACAGTGTGAGGGTTGCGGAAAAATCTCTCGTCTTGCAGTTCCGACCTAAGATAGTGGTTCGCAGTGTCGCCGTAACTGAAGAAGCTGATTCTATGACACTTGAGTTTGTAATCGTCAATATAGGTGCTTCCAAGGCTCACATTGTAGAAAGCAAATTGACCGCTAAATCTGTTGAATCGAAGAACAACGCGAACTTCCTTATTTCGGGATTTACTGTCAACAAAAAGATGTTCGATCCCGGTGAAGGGGATCTTCAGACTGTTCAATTGGATAAAACCTGTTCCGATGTGATTCGTTGGGTTCGTCAGCAACAGTCGAGCATTCCGTCGTTCATTTTTGGCGGATTTATTAAATATCGGGATGACATTGGCGTGCTCCGTTCGACCGGCATCTTTCGCAAATACGACTCCAAAAAAGACAGTTTTATAGCCGTAGACGATCCCAATTGCGAGTACGCCGACTAGCACCACGAATTGAGCAAACCGTGACACGGAAAGGGTTTCACCTTTTTCGTGTCAAGCAATTATCCAAAACTGATTACCCTGCATGAGTGAAAGGGATAATCATTAAAAACACTTATAAAATATTGATTCTAGGGTTGTTATGATGATTAGTTGCCCCCATGGATTCACTAATGCTGAAAAATCAATAAGATATGCCGATAATAGGAAATATCCCCACAACATTCCCCACACAAAAAATATTATTTTATCCTCTGATTTCCCGCGCACTTCGTCGGACTTTGGGGATCGCTTGGGACATTGCGAAAATGCCTCGTGAGCAGATCAGCCTTCGAGAATCGCTGGGCGATTTCTTAGAGTTGAGAAAGGATCGTCGCGAAAAACTGGTGCAGTTCTTCGACGACCTCAGAGAGGCTGCGTAGCGCTTCCGTGAGCATCGCCCGCTTTAGAAATGCGCTCCACTGCATCTGCTTGGCGTTGTCATCGCCAAAGGCCTGTGACAGTCCGATGGGAGCAGCGTCAATCTCCATCCCACGATTTGCAAACGTCCGCTTGATTGCCGTACCCAGGAATCCTTGTTCAACTCCGGCTGACGTGTCAACAACCAGAGGTCGAAGTAGTCCTTCATGCGTATATTCAACATGCGGAGTTGGGCGAGGGCCTGCAACTTCTCGGCGGCCACCGTCTCTCGGCTATAGCCGGAGAGCTTCGGTGCAGGAAAGTCGAGGATTGTCGGATAGGTCAGCATCTCCGGTCCCGGTGTTATCACGTCACCAAATCCGATGTCGATCTGCATGTGGACTCGGGCGCCATCGCGACCAACGATGGATATCGATCTACTTGGTCGCACGGACAACGCCGTGGATCTGTACTTCCAGTTGGGAGATCTCGCGCATGAGCGTGACGATCGCATATGCTGGGATCGTCTTTGACCGGGCATCCTTCGCCGGCGAGGCCATTCGGGAAGATGCCGACTACGCAGAGCGTTCGCACAGTATTTATCGGACGAGTGGAGTGTCACCATTCGGGCTGGCCTGACCTTGCCCCCAAATACTCTACTGCGACAGCGTGATTTGCCCGTACATGTGGAAGTGTCCCGTCACGGAGGGAGCCCCGGTATTCGGCAGGCCGCCTCCAATTGATAGCGCGTAATCGCCCTGCGCCACGATTGGATTCCCATCCTCCGTCACCATACTCAGATCCCGCTTGTTAAGATGGAATGTCACCGTCTCGCTCGCGCCTGGCTCGAGATGCACCCTTTGGAACCCGCGCAGCGCGATTCGCGGCGCACCCGCGACGTCGGGAAACTGCAGATAGAGCTGCACCACTTCATCACCGGCAACATGGCCGGTATTGGTTAGCGTAGCCGACGCGGTAAGCGGATTGCCCGCAGCAATTCCTTTCTGCGGTACCATCAGATTGCTATAGCCAAAATTCGTGTAGCTCAGGCCGTATCCGAATGGATAGAGCGGCTTGCCGGAGAAGTAGCGGTAGGTTCGCCCGCTCATTGAGTAATCCTCGAAGTTCGGCAGTTGGTTCACGTTTTTGTAGAACGTCACCGGCAGCCGGCCTCCCGGATTATTCTTTCCGCTCAGAGTGTCTGCAATCGCGTGACCGCCCTCTTCGCCGGAGTACCAGGCTTCGAGGATAGCGTTCGCATGCTGGTTTGCCCAGTTCACGGCAAGCGCGCTGCCGTTCATCAGCACCACCACGAGCGGCTTGCCCGTCACTGCGACCGCGCGGAGCAGCTTCTGTTCCGGCTCAGGCAATTGGATGCTTGTCCGGTCACCGCCAAGGAATCCCGGCTCGTGGACCGGCATCTCCTCGCCTTCCAACTGGCTCGTAAGACCGACGGCGGCGATCACGACATCCGAGTCACGAGCCGCCTCCACTGCTTTGGACGACACAGTGTCGTTCACCTTCGTCCACAGCAATTGCACGGTCGGATTCTCGCCCGTCATGATGCCATAGGTCACTTGCACAGATACCTTTACACCGGCCTCGAAGTGGATCCTGCCCAACTTCGATTCCGTGCCGTTCCCTTCGTACTGGCTCGTCAGGTCCTCGCCGTTCACTTTGACTTGAGTGAATCCGTTCGAGCGGAAGCCCAGCAAGTAATCGCCCGTCTCTGAGGGATTCAGGAACCCGGTCCACTCTGCGAAGAATCCTTTCTTGCCTTTCAATTCGGAGGGCAAGTTGTCAGCCGTCATATCCAACGCAGATTCCACGCGCGTTACCGCGGGTTTCGGACGTGCTCCTCCGAACATCCCCGGACGGCCTCCGACCCTGTACTCCGCCTCCAATCCCGGCTTGCCGTCGGGAGTGGTCAACAGAGAAGCAGGCACCAGCTCGCCGAGGTCGCGTCGCAGGAACTGAATCCCTGGGACGAATGTGATCTTCGCATTCGGGAACTCAGTCTTGAGTCCCTCGATCAACGAAACAGTATGTGTCGGCGTGCCTGCATAGTTGCCGAGCAGTACCCGCGTTTGATCAGCAAGCGGGCCAACTACGGCAATCTTCATAATTCCAGGCTTGAGCGGAAGAGTCCCGTCATTCTTGAGCAGAACCATAGATTCGTCCGCAAGCCTTAGGGCCAGTGCGCGGTGCGCGGGGCTACTGAGTTCGGTCTCGGGAATCTTTGTGTACGGGACCATGTCCGGAGGATCGAACATTCCCAGTCTGATTCGTGCCGTAAATAGCCTGACCAGAGCCGTGTCGACTGCGCTCTCAGGAAGGTAGCCCTGTTGCGCGGCCTCGATATACGGCTTGTAATCGGAATTATCTTTGGGGTACGTGGCGTTGGCACCGTAGCATTCATTGTCCATACCGCGAATGAGCGAGATGGCTGAGGCTTGCGCCTGGGTGGGCCGATAACGATGTCCGGTGAAGATGTCCTGAACCGCATCGCAATCGGAGACGACATAGCCCTGAAACCCCCATTTGCCGCGCAGCTGATCAATCAACGTGAATTGATTCGCGCAAGCCGGCTCGCCGTTGATGGCATTGTAGGCACACATGATCGACCCCGCATGGCCCTGAACAACAGCCGCCCTGAACGCTGGAAGATAAGTATCCGCCATGTCGTGCTTGCTTACATCCACGTCAGCGAAGTGCCGCGTCGGCTCAGGTCCGCTGTGCACGTCGAAGTGCTTGGGCGTAGCGATGGCGAGGTAATACTTTGGGTCATCGCCTTGCATTCCGGTGACAAACGCAACACCCATACGGCCGGTGAGGAACGGATCTTCCCCATAGGTTTCCTGACCGCGTCCCCAGCGGGGATCGCGGAAGATATTGAGGTTGGGCGCCCAGAAGTCGAGGCCTCCCATAATGCCAGCATGCCCGGCGCGGACATCCTGAACATGCTTAATCCGCCCCTCAATGCCAATGTCGGTCGCCATCTCATGAATTCCCGGCACATCGAAGGTCGCCGCCAGGCCGATCGGCTCGGGAAATTCCGTAACGCCGGTGTTGATTACTCCATGGAGCGCCTCGCTCCACCAGTTATATGCGGGAACCTTGAGCCGCGGAATCGCGCGAGCGTCGTTGACCAATTGCGACGCCTTCTCCTCAAACGTCATCCTGCCGACCAGGTCTTTTGCGCGGACCTCGGGAGGAAGTTCTGTATTCAGGTAGGCTGGCGTGGATGTTTCCTGCGCCACCGCCTGAGGAACAAAGGAGGTTGAAAGCAGGATTGCTCCGCACACGGCCAAAGATGCCGCGATCATAATGTGGTTCTTCATCCTCACACTCCTAGGGGAAAATTTATCTTCGTTGCCTGCGGCCAACAGAGGTCGGATTCAATTGCAGCTTTTTGTAAAGCAGAGGTTCCGACTGAAAAACGGCAACACATGGTTCTGGAACCGATCCGCCACGGCGCTGGTATGCGTTCCGTGGTAAATCTCAAAGCCGTTTGATATGCCATAGCTATCGAGTATCTTGTGGGCCTTGATTGTGTCGAATCGCAGGCCGTCCTCGTCACCCACGTCCATCGCAATGGCGCGGTACTTCCTCAGGTTATCGATGTACTGGTCGATGAAGGCCAGCGGTGAGTTGGCCTCCCACTTGTCCAGGACATCCTGCTGCACTACTCCGTCCTTCACAGGCATATCGAGATAGAGTGGAGGGTTTTTCGGGTTGGGCGACCAGGCCGCCGCAGTGGCTAACTGAGCCTTCCAGAAGAAGGGAAAGTTAGCAGCATCTGCCGGCGACTTCATCGCGGCAACTGCATTGTCGAAAGCCTTTTCTTGCGGAGAAGTAGGATCGGGGCGGTGCACCGAGAGGCAGCACGGGCTCATCACATATAGCGCCGCGAACACGTTGGGATATTTCATCCCAATCCGTAGCGCGCCGTAACCACCCATCGAGTGCCCGACCAGTCCGCGGCTCTCGCGATCGGGAATCGTCCTGTAGTGCGCATCGATATAGGAGACAAGGTCATGCGCAATGAACTCCTCGAAATCACCAGTTGTCTGGGACCGGGAATACATGGAGCCGCCGTATACCGTCTTCGAATCCGGAAGCACCACGATCATCTGCTCCGCGCCAAGTGCGAATGCTCCCTCAATGGTCTGCGGCACGTGAATCTCATGAGTCCACTGTTCAGCGCCAATCGAGTACCCGTGCAATGCGTACAGCACGGGATATCGCCGGTGCTTATCCTTGGAATAGCTGGGAGGAAGGAAGACGATTACGTCACGATCCACGACGTCGCCTTCCAGATTACCCTCGATCGATGCTGCGTGAACCTTGATATGCTCCACCGTCACGGGCTTCGCCCCCGGTACTACCGCCGGCACTTCCGTCTTTACCTGCGCGGCCGCCGCGCCTGCTCCAGCCGACAAAGAGAACAACAAAGCCGTCGTTGCTACGAGAATCTTCAGCTTCCTCACCTTTCCTCCCGGACCCTGTAGCTTGCCAATGACACTCGCCCGACTCACTGTTCCACCGCAAACCGGAAGATATCCACACTGATGGGCGCGATTGACAGCTTTCGAGCTGTTCCGCTCAACGTTGTCTTTGTGATTCTGACCTGCGGCGTCTGCCCGATTTGATCCGTGGCCTGCAAATCCTTACCCGTGACTTGCCACAACGTTGGCTGGCCTTTCATCTGCACTCCGGCCAGAGTGAGATCGAAGCTCTGTTCGGTCTCCGTCGCATTCACCACCGCCAGCGTCAGATATTTCCGGTCTGGTGTCAGCGCGGCGAACATATCCAGCGGATACGTCGGGCTGCCGGAGTTGGTTTCCGGCTGGTCGCCGCCCACCGGATATTGTGGCTCCGGCTGCGGCGAGTTGCCCATGAGCGCTACCGGAATCGAACCCGGAACAAAGCTATCGCTGTACAGCTTGTACACAAGCCCGGTGGTGTTGAATGCCGCCGCTGTGGGCGTGTAATCGAGAGTGGAGACGCCCATGGTGCGCGCCGACATGCGCAGGAAATCGGTGTGCCGCAGCATCTCATTCAGGATCATTCCGTAGGCCAATGCCAACTTCAGGTCCGGAGCCCGATTGAAGCTTCCGCCGAAGTACGCGTACTCGTCGATGGAAAGAAAGATATGCCTTTGAACCAACTGCGGGAAGCGCTGCTCGTATCGGTTCCACTCCTGCGCCCTCAGGTGCACGATGTTCGCGGGATAGCGCGCGAATTCGAGAGGCGTTTGCTCCACTTTGTCATAGCCGGCATCCGTTGGCGCGTCTAGCGGCAGGTGCTTCGCCTTTTCAACGTCAAACCGCTGGCCGGGCCGCGCGTACCAGTGCTGCGTAATGCCGGAGAAATCGTCCCAGCAGTGCTCGATCTCGCCTCCGGTCCAGTCTTCCGACGTGCCTTCTACTGCCCTCATGTTGTCGACGTCCTTCGCGCGCATCTCACCTGTCAGATCCATCGGCTCGGGCATATTGCCTGAGGCGAGCAGCACGATCGACGGATCAGCCTTGCGCATCACCGTCGCGAATTCGTTGTGCTTCAGAACGTAATACTTCAAATCGGTTCGCCCCAGTTGCCATGCGCCGTAAGGTTCATTGCCGATGTCCCAGAACTTCACGTCATAGGGTGTCGGATGTCCATTCCGCGCCCGCTCCGCGCCGAGCCGCGTGGTTACTGGCCCGTTCATGTACTCCACCTCTTCGGCAGCCGAATGCGCATCGCCGAATCCAGCATTCACAGTGATGTAAGGCTCCACTCCGATCAGTTTGCAGAGCGTCATGAACTCGTCCAGGCCAACGTCGTTCGGCTGCATCGCATTCCACGCATAGTCGTACGTGGGTGGCCGCTTATCACGCGGACCAACGCCGTTGTACCAACTCCAGTCCGAAAGAAAGTTTCCACCAGGCAGCCGCCAGAAGCCGGAATGAAGCTGGCGCAGCAGTGAGATCGTGTCCGGCCTGAAGCCGTCGACGTTGTCGGCGGGCATCAGTGAGACCGTACCAACGTGAAAATTCCCGGTACCGGTACCAGTAATCTCAAACACCGCATCGCTGCTGTCGGCCTTGGCCGTAAATCGGAGGGGAAATTTGGCGTAGGCGTTCGTGAGATGCGCAAAGGAAATCGTCTCCCGGTCATCGGCTCTCGAACCCCAGATCAGCGCCACCTTCACGGTACTGTTCGGCGATCCTTTCAACCAGATATAGCCGACGTACTGCTTGCTCTTCACCACTGATAACCCTGACTGCCGAATGCCGCGCGGAGCGGACCCATCCAGCGCAATACGCGGGCTATCATCGCCGACGAAGGACTGATCCTTATCCATAGTTACTGCACGGTCCGGCCCAATAATGCGCCATTTGCGCAGCTCCCTGCCCGGGAAGCCGCCCGGACGCTCCTTCGGAGTGCCGGGTTCTTCCGCTGTAATCGGAAAATAAAACTTGCGGTCGTCGAGCATCTCCGACCACAGGCTTCGATAGACGAGAGGCCCGATGTGCTCGATGAACATGCCGAACTCGTATTGCGAGGTGGGCGTTGATGTCTGCCGCGCGTCAATCGTTACCGCCAGAGGCGCCGCGGGTTTTGGAGGTCTGGACTGAGCGCCAATGAGCCCCGTGTATAAAACCGACATCCCCGCAACGATCAATGATCTGCGCGAACTTTTCTTGGGGCATCTCCGATATGCTCCGTCCCGGTGCGTCCACATTTCCGCCATTAGCCCCTTACTAAATCGATTTTTTACATAACCGCAGAAGTATGCCCTGCGTACGCCTGCAAATTCTAATACCTCTCTCATTTAATGCAAAGCGGAGTCTACAGTGCGTTCACGTGGACTCCAGTTCACGCCGAAGCGGCTCGACGAATTCAACGCCTGAAATGTCAACTATTACGAACAGGGCTTCCCTGATCGAAGCTCCTCGATCAAGGTGTCCGAACAGGCCGATCCCTCCACATTCGGTTTGCAACCGAGGTGGCGCTCGGCAGTCGGCATCGAGGATCGCCCAGAAGAAATTGGATGGAGTTGCAAAAAAGCCTGGAGATGTCGGCCCGCAAGACATCTCCCGCATAATCAGGCGCCCGGGTCTCAGGGAGCTTATGAGATCACTTCATATAGCGTGATTCATCACCGCAGTCCCTCCTCCTGGTGTCGCTCCAACAGTGGGTATAAAGGTGAGCTTCAGTCCAGACTAACTTTGAAGGCAACCGCGTAATCCACTTTCGGTCGGTAATCCTTCGGAAGCTCTAAGTGAAGGCCGTCGCCATGCTGCTTCCAGCGCACCCGTTCATTGGTTCCCAAAACTTCCACCCTGGCGATCCGCCCTGGTTGCGTTGCTGCCGCTGATCCCATAGCCTTCACGACCACGGGCGCGGTCGGCAAGCCTAGCACCACGGCGTAAACCACGTTGTTCGCCTTATTCCGTGTGAATCGGATGTCCTTCTCGCCCAGTATGCTGACACTTTGTCCCTGAAAGGACCCCGCCTTCACGCTGTTGGGGCCTTCGCCGGAGATTTTCCACGGTCGGGTCTCATAAATCGCCTCTCCGTTCACCTCCATCCACGAGGTAACACCGTCCAGCACCGCAATCTCCTTGCTGTCGATCGTGCCGTCCGGCTTGCCTGGGATGTTGAGAATGAAGGTCCCATTTTTGCTGACCGTATCTATCATCCAGTGGATCACATCGCACGGCGGCAGATAAGCCCCGTATTCACCGGGCTTGTCGTAGAGCGCACGATCATAATGCCAGCCGCCGATGCAGGTTTCCGACTGCCAGGGATACTGCATAATCTGGCTGGTAATGCCGCGCTCGTAGTCGGCAACCACGGCTCTTGCGAGGTTGTCCGGAACATTCTTGATGTTCAGAACCGACTGAACCTTTCCGCCGTTTAGCCTCATGCTGTTGTTGTAGTAATACGCCCCGATATTCATCCCCGCCCAGCCAAGCGGCAGAAGAGCGTTGTCGAAGTAAAGCAGATCAGGATTGTGCTGATCGACAAGATCACGGGTGCGGTCGTAAAAGTTCTTCACATACGAAACATCGGACAAAGCGTCGAAAGGGTGCTTAACGCCATAGAGGATCTGCGGATCGAGGCCCTGCCACCATTCGTCTCGCCCCTGGGCCGCGACTAAATCGCCGTCGTAGGGAACGCCCGCGATCTGGCCCGATACATCTGCACCGTGTGTGTGAGCAGCGCTAGTGTTCGCCTCCTTGCGGACGAGTTTGACGAGCACAATGTCGTTGCTGCTCATGGGAACAGTCATCTTGACCGTACCGTCTCTTCCGCTCTGAACGACCTTGTCCGTCTCCGGCAGATCGCGTGTGAGTTGGTTCAGTTTTGCGATCTGCCGCTTCGTTAGCTTTTTGGGAGAACCCATTTCAAGATAGGCGGAGTAAGCGTCGTTCACCTGATATCCGGTGCGGTACACTTCCAGCCGATACGAGGCGTTCGCAGCAAGATGGGTTATCTGCAGTTTCACAGGGGCAGCCGGATGCGATGCAATCGTCTTCGTGTAGAAAGAGCGGTTGCTCACCTTCTGGTCAGGTTGCTCGAAGTCCCAGATGACGCCTGTGAAGTTTCCGTCCTTTGTAGACAGCATCGCCTGGGGGGCATTCGACGCGATGCTGCTACCATCGAGCGCGTGCAGGTACTTGTACGCGAAGTACGCCGGCTTGCGAATGCCCTGCGGGTTCAAGAGACCGAAGCCACCTTGGAACGGCGCCGTCGGCGGCCCCGGCTCTTCGAACAGATCGCTGTAGGTCCAGTAGCTCATGCCCTGCACCAAGCCCTGTGCCCCCTTGAGCTTGGTCAGGATATACGGTGCACTGATGTAGGAATCATGCACGGAATCCCGCGGCGTGTAGCTCGTGCTCCACTCGGTGATGTACAGCGGAAGCCTCGGATAAGGAGAAGCTGAAATCTGTTCGCGCACACGGCGAACATCGCCCAGGATGGCATCCGGCGACGGATCAAGCTTCGTATCGCTTACGCCGTTTTCATCAAGGAATCCTCCCTGCACCCCGTAGGTATGGGTGGTGACGAAGTCGACGGGGGCGCCGCTCTGCTTTACATGCGCCAGAAACTCGGGAACCCAGGCCGCACCTGCAGTGCTCGGGCCTCCAACCTTCAACTCGGGATCGATGGCCTTGATCGTCTTAGCTGTTGTGTCGTAGAGCTCGAAGTATGCATTCTGATCAGCGTCTTCCCAAAAGCCGGAGAGATTGGGCTCATTCCACACTTCGAAGAACCACGAGCGCACCTCTTCCTGGCCGTAGCGCGATTCAATATGATGGATGAACGCATCGATGAGGTCCCGCCATGCTTCGGGTCTGGGGTGCGACGTGTTGCCCCGCCAATAGAAGATGCTGTTCTGTGACGTCGCCAGCGCCTTTGGCGTGAAGCCGAGTTCGACAAATGGTTTGATATGCCGTGCCAGCAGATCGTCATAGAGCTGGTCGATCTTCGTCCAGTCGTAGACCGTCTTACCGTCCTCGACCTTCACCGTTCCAAGCACGTCGTGGAAAATAGCATGGAAACGGATATAGCGGAAGCCAAGTTCCTCTGATACCAGCTTGAGCTGTGCCTGGCTATCATCCCGAATTAGCGTGCCCGGATAATCCGAACCCACCGACAGGTCGAAGAAGCGGTCGACCGGGCCTGTCGTTTGACTTAGGTCCACGACAATAGATCGGGCCTGGACGGATTGCGCCTGGCAAGCGGCCTTCATTGTGAAAGAAGCCGCAACGAAAAAAAGAACAAAGACGGAGTATTGCCGTAGAACGGAACGAATCATGAACGTGGACTTCCTTCGAAGAGGTTGAAGTTTGTGTTGATGCTCTGCCGAATGCCAGCACGGATTCCGTATGTGATCCCCCTCTCGTTGCTAGATCTCACTGCACGATCTATGGAGATCGATCCAAGCGGCTTGGCACCCCACTCACCATCGGTTACGCGCACTACGGTCGTGGGCGTGTTCTGCTCGAAATCCATCGATGTGGGTGTTGCGGCAGGATTGTTGTAATTTCCTTGTGCGGGAGAAACGGTCAGATACTGGTGTGCAAAGCCGAAGACATCTCCAATCTGACTCAGCAGGATCGTCTTCCCCGACGGGGGCGCCCAAAGGCCTTCGATGGCTGTCTCTTCGATGCCCAGATCATCGAGCTTCCAATCGACAATACCTTTGGAATTCGCGCTGGGGTCAGCCTTGGTGAGATCGCTCGTGATCCAGAGCCCTCCGCCGAACGTGTACATGGAGTGATCGGGGTTGAATGGATCGATGGCGATACCGCTCGGCCAGTTCCCAGCCGAGACAGTTCCCGGCGCATCGAAGTACGGCACAATCGAGTTATCGTGCGTGGCGAGATTCGGAGACTCCGATTGTCCGCCTGTGTTCACCGAGGAAACGTCACGCCAAGTCGCGCCGTCATCCGTGGAACGATACACGACGTCGCCAGTGGGCCAATATTGATCCATGGTCCCCACCATCAGATGGCCAGCATGGCTGGGATCGACTGCCAGTCCGCCGAAGCCTTGGGAGCCTGTGACCGGAGAGCCATAATAAAGATTGGCCGGCAGAAAGATTTGCCTCCAGGTCCCCGACGTCCAATTGGAGTTCGGAGCGAATTTCCAAAGCTCGCTGGTGGTCATTGTTTCGGGCCCGGTCTGGTCGCCATACAGAATATAGATGGAGCCGTCGGGCCCGAGCCGACCCTCCAATGGCGCCAGCGGAGTGGAAGCCAAGGCAAAGGATGGTTGACCGCTTACCGCCGTCCAGGTGCTGCTCGTGGATGGGTGATCTCCATCCCGTGGGTGACGCCAGGAGCCACCACGTACGCGCGGTCGCGGCGGCTCCGGGTAGGTTAGAAGTTGTACCGCAGGCTCATCTCAAGCACGCGGCGCCCGAACTTCTCGTTCGGAACACCGTACGCCCAGCCTGCTCCCGAAGTGGCAAGAACACCTTTTGTGAAGTTCAGATTGAGATTGCTGGCGTTGTTCTGGTCGAACGAGGTCAGCGGGTGATTGAGGAAGTTCATGCCTGTGAACTTGATCTGCGCGTTCTGGTGCTCTGTGATCTTGAGCGTCCGTGAGAGCGATAGATCATTGGTGAAGTAGGCCGGTCCCCGCATATAGGGCATGTGGTACTGGCCTTGGCCGCCCAGTGCGGTCAACACACCGTTTGAATCGAACTGGGGCGTCGCTGGTGCGGTGAAGCACTTGGCATTGATGTATGCCCCGCCGCTGAGGCCAGCGGCCGGATTGCAAACAAGGTTAGGCATGAGGGTGTAGTCGGGAGTGCCAAGATAGTACGTACTGCTAATGGTGTTGTATTTGCTGCTCAGGTCATTCGAGCCCTGGAACCCGAGATTCATCGAGAAGCTTTCCTGCAACGGAGCACCGCTTTGAAGGGTATCGATGCCGGAGATCATCCAGCCATTCAGCGCTGCGGCTTCGAGCTTGTTGTTCTTAAAGCGGTTGCCTACCTCATAGGCCCACGACACATTTAAGGCGTGTGTGCGGTCCTGGCCCAGAATGCCGTAGTCGTTCTGGATATTGATGGGGTCCTCCGTCCCATTAATACCCAGGGTCTTCGACCAGGTGTAGTTGAGGTTGTAGGTCAAAGCGCCCTGCTGCTTTAGCCAGGAAGCCTGAAGCGCATTATAGTTTGCCCAGGCGCCATGCCGAATCACATTCATTGAAGTGTAATGGGTGAGTGGACGGTAGTCCTGCAACACCGTGTCCTTGATGTTGTCGATCGAAAACTGCTTGCCATAGTTCGGCGACGCGGGATTCGGATCTGGATTCAGGAATGCGCCAATCGGAATCTTGTTGACGTCCCCGAGATTGCTGATCAAGTCCGAGCTCTGGCTGCCAGAGTAGGTGAGTTCCAGCATCGATTTCCCAACCAACTGCTGAGAGACGGTGAAGTTGTAGGTATAGGTCTTCGGTTCGATATGATCGTTGGGGTCAACTGCGTTTCCGGACGTCAGGCCACCAAGAGTGTTGGCACACGCAACGTTTTTGCCGGCATCGACCTGGGAAAGAAATGTTGGACTGCTCAGGGTGCACTGGGTTCCGCCCTGAGCGATGCTGGTCCCCGATGAACCACCCAGGCCGTCGCGGTAGTAATAGGTTCCGAATCCACCGCGAAAGACGGTCTTCCCATTGCCGTACACGTCGAGGGCGACGCCGAAACGCGGAGCGTAGAAGATCGCGTTCAGTGAACGTCCCGCCAGCGAAACAGAAGGATCGATCGCGTGCCACCGCATGCCGGGCAGCGACGTGATGCCCTTGGCAACATCGGCATCGTACCAGGCACGTGTCCACGCCGATGCGCCGTACTTGCCGCTGGCGTCTTCCCAGGGTAAATCGTGGGACAGGCGCAAGCCGAAGTTAATCGTGAGACGCCTGGTTGCCTTCCATTCATCCTGGCCGTAGAAACCCCAGCCGGAATCCTTCATGTCGGAAACCGTAACAGGCAAATAGGAGAAGTTGCCTGGCAGGTCCAGCATGAAGTCGAGGACTGGATTATATGCCGAAGTGATCTGGCTTCCGCCTGGTCCGTTGTAGTCCCAGATTGGCCCATAGGCGGCAGTACCATTTGGCCCGTCGCTCTGGCCCACATTGGCCCCCTTGTCTGCCGATTGCATCCAGCTGACGCCGAACTTCAGCGTATGTGTCTTCAGAACCACGGTGAAATTGTCGTCGATGGAAGGCTGCCACTTACGCTCGAAGTAGGAGCCGCGGCCGGTATCCATCATCATGGGGATGCCCATATCGCTCGTCCACCATTGGTTCTGGATGCTCGGTACGATCTTGGAGGAAGTGGGGTATGCATAGGGATAGTTCAGCGCCGTTTTATCCACCGCCTTCTCGTTGGAGAAGGTGATGGGATCGTACAGGTAGCTCAGGCCGGCGATGAACTCGTTCGTCATCGTGGAGTTGAAGACTTTGACGATGCTGCCGGAGATCGTCCGTGACGTCGCTGAGGTCGCTGGACCGCCCGGAGTATCGATCGAATCGGCAGGGATCCACCACCGCTGTACGGGCGAGCCATAGAGTTCGTGCTGCTGGTTGTAGCTGACATACAGTTTGGTCTTATCGCTGAGGTTGTAATCCGTCTTTGCATGGAACATGTAGCCGTTGTTGGTATTAATCAACGGCTTGACCCAGTTGTAGTCTGCGGCTGCCGTAGGAGTGTGGTTCGGCACCGGAATCATCTTCAACAGTGCCTGAGCACCGGACCCGATGTAAGCCGAAACATCGCTGTTGTTGATGCCGCTGACGTAGCCCTTCGCTGTGTTGATCGAGGTGATCGGCTGGCAGCGGTACTGACCGGAGACCCAGCCGGCGATGGCACCGCACAGCGCGGCGTTGTCAGGGAGCGTGGGATCGAAATGGCCGGCGCGTTCGCTCAGCGTGGGGACCAGCGCCTTGAGCAAGCCGCCGCTTGTCTGGTCAGGAAAGCTCTGGTTGTAATACTCGTAGCCGGTAAAGAACACCAGCTTCTTGTGAGTAAACGGAACTGGGCCGCCGATCTGGCCGCCGGGATACCAATAGCGGTCATCCGGTCTGGCCTGGGCTGGTATCTGGTGCTTATATATCCAGTCGTTCGAGTTCATGGAGTGATCGCGAAAATGCAGGTACGCGGATCCGTGGAAATTGCTGGAACCGGATTTGCCGACTGCCGAAATCACGATCGGGCCGGTTGTGCTGTCTGCTCCATACGCCGAAGTTGTCACCTTGACCTCAGACACCATGTCAGCGTTTACCGTCTGGTTGGCATTACAGTTGCAGCCGGGATCCAGAATGTGAGCGCCGTCTGAGATCAAATCCGCTCCGCCAGCACGGTCGGGGGCGCCATTGGCTGTGATACCGCGTCCCACCGCCGAACCGATGCTCGTGATCTGGGTGTCGTAACCAGGCTTGTTCTGCACGCCGTTGTAACTGGTATTGACATTGAAGCCAGGTAGCGTCTTCAGCAGTTCGGTAACGTCGCGGCCCTGGAGGGCAAGCTTCTTGATATTGCTCTCATACAGTGTGCTGGAAAGATCCCCGGAATCCACCACGATCGAAGACCCTGCGGTCACCGTCACCGTCGTATCGTTGGTCGCAATGGTCAGCGTGACGTTCAGGTCACGACGGTCGCCCGGGCCAACGTGAATCCCTGTTCGTTCCGCGCTCCGGAATCCACGGGATTCGACTTTCACGGTATAGTCTCCGACTACGGTGCCGCTGAAAACGAAGAACCCTTCGGCGTTGGCAGTCGTGTTGCGAATATCCCTGGTTTGCGTGTTGGATAGAGTCACTCTGGCGTTTGGGACAACCGCGCCACTCGGGTCCGCTACCGTTCCTACGATGCTGCCCGTCTGCTGACCATGTGCTGCAGTTAAAAGAGCGACAAGGACGACGAATAAAAGTGGCACTCTCGATATCAATCTGTGCATCTGCTGCCTCCTGAGTCCTGCCATAAAAATCCAGCCGTAGCTTGTTGTTGCTGCATCACTCTTGCGACTGAACAGAGCAAATCCTGCAAGGGAGAAACAACCATTGTGAAGTTCTATCTCGCACAAAGTTGTTTAGAGCCTTTGAACGTTTGTCACATAGCTGAAAACAAAAGGCTTAGCTTTCTTGTTACACCCGGATTTTGGACGCATTGATGACTATGGAGAAGGCGATCGTGTATCGACGGAGCGCCGGTTAGGTGGATTGGCTCATCGGGATCTTTCTATGAAACAGGCGACTTTTTACTGCGACTCCTCTTTCCGGAGCGACGGAATCGCAACTCCGTTTGCAAAGAAAAATACCCGAAAGCTGTCTCCGTCGTAGCCGATCAGAGAGAGACGGGCGACCATGGACGCTATTTGGTTCTTGCTGGGCGAGTTATCGATGGCCGGCAAATTCCTCGACCTGATCGGAGGCCATTCGAAGCTCGCCTCAGCCAACCCCATTTTCGGTCCTGCGCGGGTAGACCCAAGAGCAACCATTCGACCCGAAAGGCCAAAATTCTGGCACTTCTTTCACCACCGTCACAAGCGAACTTGCCGCTACAAGATGGGTGACGCGACCGCGGTCCGAAACCAGTAATCATGGGGCAGATTTAGCGAAATTAAATCCGGCTAACTCATTTTGTTTCAATGCATTTAGCATTTGTTACACGGTCAGGCTAAACATGAGCCTGATGCAGCGAAGGCTCCCTTTTTGTTTAGGGTGGCAGCAGTTGTAATATGAAGTCATTGATCCGGAGAATTTTCCATGACACAGGTTGCCGACTCTAACTCGACCTGTTCAGAACGCGCAGAATTAGAAGTGATGCTGTCCGCTCTGGCGCGCAATCCGCGCCTGGCCAAACTCTTGAAATTCCTCGCCGAACGAGCTCTTCAGGGCAAAACCGAGGAGATTAACGAGTACACCATCGCCACTGAGGTCTTTGACAGATCAAAGACCACCTTCGATGGCTCCACCGACTCCATCGCCCGCGTCGAGACTTTCAGGCTGAGAAAAAAGCTAAAGGAGTATTACGAAACGGAAGGGAAAGATCACGCCGTGGTCATCTCTCTGCCGGGTCGGAGCTATGTGCCGGAATTCACACGTCGTGACGTATCACTTCAGTTGAGCGCACCCGCCCCAATTCCCCAGGCAAATGAACTCCGAGATTCCTCCTTTGTTGAGTTGGGTGGCGAGGGCTCCAAACACCTGGCTGAAGCTGCGTTCAAGATGACCCGCCACACCGGGCCGAACAACCGTCGTAAGCAGATCTTGCTTTACGGTGCGATAGCCATCATCCTCGTATTCCTGCTGATCTTGGGAGCATTTAGATTGGTTCTCAGAATCAGATCGGCCCAGTCGGAAAATACGGCCGCTGTGAATCCTCCGAATAGCACGCAATCGGTGACTCCTGCCAACGCTGCTCACGTGCCGCTGCGGTTGCTTGCCGGGTATCAAGGAAGTCCCAAAATTGATAGTGCCGGAGCCTATTGGCAGGCTGATCGCTACTTCTCGGGTGGAGCGGCATTTGAACGCCCGCATCTACCAGTGGCGCGAACCAGCGATCCCATGCTGTTCGAACATTGGCGCACCGGCGACTTTTCCTATGATATTCCTCTCGCGGTGGGGACTTATGAACTGCACTTGTTCTTCGTTGGATCGGCGCCGGAGGAATTCAATACGCAGTTCTTCGACGTGAGCGCCAACGGCAGCTTGCTTTTGAAGGCCTTCAATATCAATGCAGACGCCTTGGGACCGAATATCGCGGACGAGAAGGTTTTCAAGGACATCCATCCGGACAAAGATGGTTATCTCCATCTGAAATTTTCCACGGAGAGGTCTTCGCCCGAACTGAATGCTCTCGAGATTCTGCCAGGAATACCTCACCGTCAACAGCCTGTGCGGCTGGTCATGCAACCGACCGCGGTCACGGATCATAACGGAAACCTGTGGCATCCGGACAACTATTTTGCCAGCGGTGCAGTCAGCGATCAGCCGCGGCTGGTCAGTGGCACGCCGGATCCAAACCTCTACGCTTTCGAGCGCTACGGTCATTTCACCTACTCCATTCCGGTGGATACGCGAGGCCGTTATACGCTCGTGCTCCACTTCGCAGAGCTCTACTGGGTTCCGGACGCTTCGGGCTCCGTCGGCGTGGGGACCCGTCTGTTTCGCGTCTATTGCAATGGCTCAACGCTGCTCGACAACTTCGATATCTTCAAAGAGGCTGGCAGCCAGCATGCTCTGACCAGGACGTTCTATCACCTGCGGCCGTCCGCGGAAGGAAAACTCGATCTGACGTTTGATCCCATCGTGAATTACGCCACGATCTCCGCCATCGAGGTCATCGACGAATCGGAGTGATCCTGGCAGGGCGCAGTCCGCAGCTTGGACGTAGCGAAGGCGCTGGCCGCGGCCAGATTTGAAATGAACTTGCGGCGCGAAAAGTTCAAGGTTGGCTCCTTGGTAGACTTCTGCGTTGAAGACCCCTCCGGTCTATTCGACCGCGGAGAAAGAAGGATATTCCTGCAACTCGATCTACGATCTGCTATCGTGAACCCGAGATATCTGTGACCGGAACGACTGCCGAGGTCGTCCAAGGCTCGTCTAGTTTCAACTTGATCACGGTATCGATGGCATCGACTGTGCCTGAAGGCAAATCGATCGTTAACTGTCCATCCGATGCCGTGAACTTGAGCTCTGGCCCGTTGAGCAGCGATGCGGCAGCCACTCGAATGGGTAACGCGGGGAGCGAAAGAGTGGAACCTTGCGGCGCCCGCAAGAGATGGATGTACAGGTATTTGCCTTTGTGAGTCGAAACGCCGTACGCCCCCGGCAGCCACGGACCACCGCGCGTTCCGTAGATCGATTCGCCATTGGTCTGCAGCCAGCGGCCGATTTCCCGAATGCGCGCGGCCTGCGACGGCTCAATTTGCCCGTCCGGGCGGGGGCCCACGTTGAGCAGAAAATTTCCGTCGCGCCCGGCAGCGCCCACAAGCAGGTGGATTAGATCGGCGAGAGGTTTGACTGGAGCGTTCGGCTGATATCCCCACGCTCCCTCCGTGATCGTGGTACAGAGTTCCCACGGATACCCGTTCTCGAATTTGCCCAATGCTGCGTCGCCTTCTCGAATACGAAAATCGGCCGGCGCGTCGGTGCGATCGTCGATAATAATATTCGGCTGCAGGCTGCGGAGGTGCGAAACGACTTCGGTGTCGTGCCAGTCAAAGGCGCCGGTGTATGGCTTATCGGCCGGACGTGTTCGCCATGCGCCATGAAACTCCACACCTCCGAATCCCAGCCACTCATTGCCGCCGCCGTCGAACCAGAGTATGTCGATCTTGCCATAGTGCGATGCAAGCTCATCAATCTGACGCTGATACTGTGCCCTCATCTGGTCTGCGCTGTCCTGGTAAATACCGGGAAAAAAGAACCCGGGAAATCGCCAGTCGAGCGGCGAGTAATAGAGGCCGACGTGGAGTCCTGCATCGCGGACGGCTTCGACATAGGATGCAACGATATCGCGGTGGGCCGCCGACTTCATTGAGGTGAAATCGCTGCCGGGATCATCAAAGAGCGCGAACCCGTCATGGTGACGCGCCGTCAGCACCACGTATTTCATGCCGCCAACTTTGGCAAGGGCAGCCCAGGCATTCGGATCGAACTTGTCGGGATTAAATCTGCCTGCCAGTTTGGCATACTCGCTCACCGGAATTTGTTCGTTCCACTGCGCCCACTCCCCGCGCCCGAGAATGGAATAAACACCCCAATGGATGAACATTCCGACGCGGGCCTCGCGCCACCATGCGATACGCTGTGGAGCATTAGCGTCGGTGGTAAGCGGAGCCCACTGCGCACCCAGCGAAGAATCGGATAAAGCCAATACCGCTGTGACAAGAAAAAGTACAACTCGATGAAAGAGTGACATCCTTCTCCTAATGGACCCAGGCCAACGAACACTCGCCGCCCTTTTTGTTGCCGGCGGTTTCGCGCTGATTGGACGGCCTCGCTTCACTGTCGAATTACCGGTACCGAGGACCGCGGTTCGACCTGCTGCGAAGTGATCACAAGCTTCGCCTGTGTCGGTTCAAGAGCTTGCCTTCCGCCTCTTCGTACCTCCAGTTGAATCTCTCCAGGCGTCTTCGTACTTTGTACGATCACCTGAGCGAGCCCGCTGAACAGCGAACGCCTTGGCTCCTTGTCGCTCTCCTGACAATTGGGATCACCATTGCCCACACCGATGATTTTTCCCGGTCCGGAAATGGTGAACTCGACCATATCATCCGCAGTGGGTACAGGCCTGCCCTCGCTGTCGAAAGCTTCCGCCCGCAGGACGGCTACGTCCTCGCCATCTGCATTGATCTCGGTGCGGTCCGCCGTCAGCCGGATCGACGCTGCTGGTCCGCTCGTTTCACGTTTTTCGGTGAGGATGACTTTGCCATCTTTCGACCCGCGCGCCTCAATAGATCCGGGCTCATATCTAGCCTTCCACTCCACGTGTCCCAGGCGGGGAACCTTTTGGCTGCCCATGCTCTTGCCATTGACGAGCAGTTCAACCTCATCCAGGTTCGAATAAACCCAGACGGAGATCTCGTCGCCTTCTCTGCCATGCCAATTCCAGTGCGGGAACAAATGCAGAGATGGTTCCTTCCGCCACCATGCTTTGTAGTAGAAGAAGTAGTCCTTTGGAAACCCGCACATATCCACGATGCCGAACTGCGAGTTGATGGAGGGCCACCCGTACGGTGTTGGCTCGCCGCGATAATCAAAGCCGGTCCAGGCAAATCCGCCGGCTTCCCACTCGCGAGTGCCGTAGAAGCTCCACCACGCTTCAGGTGTCTCTCCCCAGGGCACCACGCCGTCGTAGGAGTTCACTGTATTGCGCAACTTATCAGTTGTGTAAATGCCACGCGTACAGATAGCGCTCGATGTCTCCGATCCGTAAATAGGTCGCTTCGGGTATTTCTTGTGAAACTCTTCAGGGTATTTGCGCGTGTTGTAGTTGAAGCCGACGATATCGAGAGGCTCGCTGAGGCCCTTTTCGTTGTCCCCATTGACTGCAGCGGAAACAACGCGTGTCGGATCAAGCTCGTGGCAGCGTTGCACCATTGTTGCCGCGATCCGGGCTCCTTGCTGTGCCATTGCGTCCTGCAACAGCCACTCTTCGTTTCCGATCGACCAGATGATGATCGAGGGCGAGTTGCGATATCGCTTGACCATCGCTTCGAGTTGCTGCATGCCTTCCGGACTTGAACTCATCTGCCGGGTTTCGCACATCATCATCACTCCCATACGATCGCAGGCATCTACCCACTCTGGAGTCGGCATGTTGTGCGACGTCCGAACAGCATTGCATCCCATTTCGCGCAGTACCGCGAGCCGGAACGATTGCAGCCGGTCTGGAACGGCCGCCCCGACGCCGGCATGATCCTGATGATTGCAGGTCCCTTGAATCTTGAGCGACTTACCATTCAGGAAGAATCCTTTATCCGCATCGAACACCGCTGTGCGGATTCCGAACTTGACGCGCTCCGCGTCGCGCACGCTGCCGCCGACTTCAACAGTTGCGATGGCGTGGTAGAGATTCGGCTCATCGACTGACCAAAGCCTCGGGGCAGAAAGCTTGACAGTTGCACTGTAACTGGAAGAACCGTCCGCCGGAATTACTTGACGCGACGACTCGGACCCGGCCACTGTTGTGCCATTCGAATCAACGATCTTCCATGTCACTTTACCGCTCGCTGCTTCCCTGCTCTCGTTCTGTACCACAGTGGAGAGAGCCACAGTCGCCGAACCACCATTTACCGTCGAGCGGACCGTGGTCTCCCATCTACCCAGATGGACAGCATCCGTCTTCGTGAGCCATACGTGCCGATAGATGCCTGCGCCTTCATAAAACCATCCGTCGCCGAAGCTCGCGTCAACTCGAAGCACGATAAAGTTCTTCGCGCCGTAAGACAGAAAATCACTGAGATCAAAGCCGAACGGAGCGTAGCCATTGTTGTTTCGACCCACGAAGCAGCCGTTGACAAAAACAAGCGCGTCGCGGAAGACTCCATCGAATTCGATCCGGATGCGGCGACCCTGGTCGCTTTGAGGTATTTCGAATTCGCGTCGATACCAGCCGACACTCGTCTCAGGATAGCGACGGCCAAGCGGCTTGTATCCATGTGAGCGCAATTGGCTGTCGCCGGAACCACCATCGTCGTGCTCAAAAGGAAGTTCTACCGCCCAATCGTGAGGCAAGTCGAGTGAACGCCACTTGGAGTCATCAAATCCGGCCTTGGCAAATTTGAAGTCGCCGGTTTTGGAAAAATCACCTTGTCCAAGGCCAAAGCCGAGGTCCTTTGCGGGATCAGCGCCATCGCCGAAAGTAAACTTCCATCCAAAGTCGAAGAGAAGTTGCTCGCGCGGAGCGATTGCGATATCAGCTTGATTTGAGATCTCGAGTTCTTCTTTTCCCGATGACACCACACCGCGGAGCAATCTCGATTGCGCCAACAGCGATGAAGTGGATAGAGCAACACCAGAGGTAAGAAGGGCGCGACGGCTGATCCAAGTCATATCAAATCTCCATTAGTGTATGAAATGAGGTGAGTTGCGGTTTCAAAGTACAACCAAGTCAATGCCGTCCGCCTCGCAGATTTCCTGACCGTCCCGATCTCGACTGGTATCGCAATTGAATCATGGTTTGTATTCACCGGTATTCTCGATCTGGAGAGTTGCCTGAACTGGCAGCTTGTCACTTGATCCTCCGGCGAGTACTCGGATCCTTTCTTTTTCGATACGCCACGCGTGGCGCGCTTCGTCCCAATAAGCCAGATCGCGCGGCTTGAGATTGAGGACGACATTCTCGACGGCGCCTGGCTCGATATGGATGCGCTCAAACCCCTTGAGCTCGAGTTGCGGACGCTCGACCGCGGAACCGAGATGCTGGACATACATCTGAACAACTTCGTCGCTGTCACGAGTGCCCGTGTTCTTTACTCTCACGGTTACTTGAATTTCGCCGTCAGCCTTCACTCCGGGCGCGCTAAGGCTAAGGCCTTCATATACGAACGTGGTGTAGCTCAATCCGTAACCAAACGCGTAAAGAGGCTTTTTCTTCGAGTACATGTAGGTGCGACCGTGTCGAATGTTGTAATCCATCATGGGAAGCAACTGCGCGTCGCCGGTGGGCCAGGTCTGGTTCAAACGGCCAGCTGGCGAATACGCGCCGAAGAGCACATCGGCGAGCCCATGTCCTTCCTCTTCGCTGCTATGGGTCATATGCAGGATTGCAGGCACGTTGTTTTGGCTCCATGCAACGGCGTAGGGGAAGCTGGAGCGCAGCACCTCAATAGTGTGCGGGTTGGCGGCAAAGACCTGCTTTACCAATTCCTCCTGTTCGAGGACGATGGTTTTGCGATCAACATCTTCTTTGCCGTTCGAGGGTACCGGGCAGTGGTCCCATCCGGCATTGCAAGTGGGATGATTGCCGACAACGACGATGGCCACATCCGCCTTTCGTGCCAGGCTCTGTGCTTCCGCAACGTTGGAGCCGTCGCTGAATAAAACCTTCACCCCGGGAGCCGCTTCCTTGATACCCTGCGCGATACTCACGCTATACGGAGGCGTTCCGCTGTACCAGTCAAGCAGGACTTCGTTAGTCCAGGGACCGATCACCGCTATGTTCTTAAGCCTCGTGCGATCCAATGGAAGTGTGCCGTTCTCGTTCTTCAGCAAAACGATCGATTCGTCAGTTGCCTGGCGCACCAGTTCCTTGCTTGAACTACGATCCCACGGCGGAAGCTTGCCATCCGACTCGCGGCCAATCTTTTCGTAAGGATCAACTCCGGGCGGATCCAGTTCTCCCAGACGGAGATGGACGCGCAGCATGTTCTTCAACACGGCATCCATGTCGGCTTCAGTCACCAGACCTTCGTTAAGAGCCTTCGTCAGCTCGGGCTGAAAGTCATCCAGAAACCGGTTGATCCCTGCCTTAACGGCAGCAGCGGATCCGTGTTCTTTGTCGGGAAAGCTCTTGTGAGCTGTAACCAGTAATCCCAGCGCCCCACCGTCGGTACAAATGATCCCATCATTGCCCCACTCCTTGACTACAACATTCTTGAGGACGGGGTTGATCATCATGGGAGTGCCATTCCATGAGTTGTAAGCAGCCATTACGGCGCGCGATCCGCCTTGCTCGAAACCCATGCGGAACGGAACGGAATAGTACTCGCGGAAGAGACGCTCGTCGAAATCAGATGAAGTATAGGATCGACCGTTCTCGTTTTCATTCGCGAGAAAGTGCTTCATCAGAGATGCCGCCTGCCAGTGTCTGGGATCGGGCCCCTGTAGTCCCTGAATGAATGCCACCGTCATCGTGCCAACAAGGTACGGATCCTCGCCCATCGACTCCTCTGTGCGTCCCCAGCGCGGGTCTCGGCTCAGATCCACATTGGGCGCACGAACCACGATTCCGCCAAAATTGAAGACCGGATTCTGATAGTAGTAACGTGCCTCCTCTCCCTCCAGAGCGCCGATCCTCTCCATCAGAGCCGGATCCCATGTCGCACCCAGCCCCTTTTCCTGGGGAAAGATTGTCGTCGGCAACGGTTGGCTACCGCGCGGCCCCCACCCTCCCGGGCCGCCTAATGCGAGTCCGTGCAAACCTTCAGCCTCATCGGAAAGCACAAGATGTAGACGCGGAACCTCGGGATGTCCACCCATGAGGTCGACCTTCTCCTGCAAGGTCAGGCGTCTCAGCAGATCTGTAATGCGCGTATCATCACTGAGACTCGGGTTCCGGAATGGAAAATCTGCCTGCGCGTCTGCTTTGAATGCGACCAATATAAAAACAGAAAATAAGAGAACCCAATTTCTACATCCGCTCTGCTGCAAAACCTACCCCTCTCAGTTGTGCTCCAGCTTTTGGACATACTCCGGAAACTCCGGAATCCGCCCTGATCCTGCGACCGCCAAGCGGCCCACGCGCGCAAGGCCGACTAGATGGACTTCAGCGTCGTCGGGGTCAGAATCATATGAGCTAACGTAGACTTTCGGTCAGTTCCTCTTCTATATATCAGTCTGTCCATCCGCTGGTTCCTGAATCCCTTCCATAAAAGCCCTGCCGTAGTAGCAGTTGTCGACAGAATTCTGCAAGGAAGGAATAGCCGTTGTGAAGTTCTATCTTGTACAAAGTTGTTTAGAGCCTTTGAACGTTCTTCATGTTAATGAAAGCATTCGGCTTAGCTCTTTTATTTCAAGAGGCTTGGACACGTTAATGTCCATGGAGGAAGACAATCGTGTACGTTGCTTTGTCATAGAGAATCCCTGTGGGCGCCTGTGAAGCAGGCGAATGACCTTCCAGGAAAGTCTCTCTCGTCTCGGCCGGAAATGCCGCTACGAAGCAGTCGTCGGAGTGAGGCAGATCCATCGCCAGGTAATGGGGCTTCTGCGGCAATCACCACAGGCGCTTCGTCGAAGTCACCGCTTCCCCCGGCGCATGCGTCAGCGGCCTATATCCAACATCTGCTTTGGAACCCTCCGCAATATGGCAGACCGCTCCGTTTTGGATAAACAACGATTGCAGCGCCGAATCTTCCCATCTGGCGCAGTCATGGAGAAAACGGGCATTGGAACCCCTGTAATCCATTCAATCTACACGCTTTTAGGGGATGATTCTATTGAAGAATCGGTATTGGTTGCCCCCCAGGGATTCGAACCCCGATTGATCGGTTCAGAGCCGACTGTCCTACCATTGAACGAGGGGGCAATGCAGGGTTGGCGCCGCTGCGAGCCGCAATCTTTGGCTGATTGCCGCTGCCTTTTAGAGTGTACGAGGTGCGCGGGATAAGGTCAAACTGCGGCTCTCGTTCGCGTACAATCTCCGCATGGACAGCGCAATTGCGAAGGTGTTTCTGGATGTTTCTGCCACGAAGCTGGAGAAAATCACCGGCCAGCTTCGCGCCTGTATGGGCAAGCTGACCGATGCACAGGTGTGGGAGCGGCATGGGGCGCATGAGAATGCAGTGGGAAATCTGGTGCTGCATCTGTGCGGGAACGCTCGGCAGTGGATCGTCAGCGGCGTTGGGTGCGTTCCGGATGTGCGGACGCGCGATCGGGAGTTCAGTGCGGACGGAGGACAGACGGGTGCTGAGCTGATGAAGATTTTCGACGAGACGATGGCGGAGGTGCGTGGCGTGATTGCTGCGGTGCCTGCGGAGCGACTGACGGAGATCATTCATCCGCAGGGACGGACGGTGACGGTGCTGGAGGCCATCTACCAGGTAGTGACCCATGTGCATCAACATGTGGGGCAGGTCATTTTGCTGACCAAGCAGATGACGGGCAAGGACCTCGACCTGACGATTCCCCGGCCACGCTGAGATGGCGCAGCGGGACGAGGGTGAGGGCTGGAGCGAGGCGATGCGCGGTGCTGTTATGGTGGTACCCCCTCCCCCGGTTAAGTACTCAAAATCCTTCAAACATTGGACTTAGGTCCGGACCACCTTCCGGCATATGAGAAAGGCCCCGGTGGTCCGGAGCCTTTGTGTCTCTATTTCTATGATAGCGGATTGGGGTGGGAAAACCGCCAACGGGGCGGGTCGGGGAAGGTGTTTGGTTGCTGTGGGTTGGGAGGTTTTCCACAGGGGGTGGGGGTTGACACCGATTCCCTCGTTGGCCTTCAGGACCGGGGGAGTTATATGTCGGGCCTTCAGCCCTTGGAGTATCTTGGGTTCGTTTCCCAGGGCTTCGCCCTAGGCAGTATCGACAAATAGAAGAAATGAGGCGGATAGAAGGTGGTGAAAAACAACGAGAACATCTCGATACGACGGGCCAACCGCAGGTCCTTCGACTCCGCCTCCCGCGATGAAACTGCGAGAGGCTCCGCTCAGGATGACAATTCCTCTATCAATCAATCACTTACGCTTAACCTATATGTCGATACCGCCTAGGCTGGTATAGGGCGCGCCTTTGGCGCTCGTTGATCTACTGGACGGGGAGTTTGGCGTAGTAGCCGTCGCGGGTGATGATGGAGTACTTGACCGCGTGGCCTTTTTCGTCCTGCATCCGGAGGGGGTGGCCTTCGTTGTCAACCAGCAGGACTTTGACCTTGCGGTAGGCCCCGTTGTTTTCGGTGTTGGTGGGGCGGTAGGTGAGGACATACTGGTTGCGGATGGAGTTGTTGATCTGGTTGAAGATGTCGGGCAGCTCGCCCTGGAAGACGGGGCTGAAGCTGAGGCCTCCGGTCATGGCGGCAAAGGTGCGGAGCTGGTTCTGGGCCTGGAGGTAGTTGAGGTCGCGGATGCCGCCCATCATGCCTCCCTGGCCGCCGTACATCTCGTTGAGCCAGGCGCCGGTGCCGATGGTGAAGATGGTGACGTTCGGGGTGGCCTTGATCTTGGCGAGCATCTTGTCGAGCGTGAGCTTGGAGAAGGTATCGCGGCCGGTGCCGATGAGGATGACGTACTTGCGTCCCTCGACGCGGGTGAGGCGGTCGAGCGTCTCGTAGAGGGCGTCGAACATATCGGTGTCGGAGAAGGTGGGGATGACGAGCGACTGGAGCGCCTGGGCAACGACGTCCTTGTTGTTGGTGAAGTCGGTGAGGATGTGGGTCTTGAGGTCGTAGGTGACGACGGCGATGTAGTCGTCGGGTTTGAGGGTCTGGAAGAAGGTGTAGGCCGCGTTCTGCATGTCATAGATGTAGTAGTAGCTGTTGGCGGCGAACTCGAGCAGCATGACGGCGGTGATGGGGGCCTGGGTGGTGCGGACGCCGGTGAGCGTCTGGGGCACGCCGTCTTCGAGGACGAGGAAGTTGCCGGGCTTGAGGCCGGGGACGAACTGGTGCGTCTTGTCGAGAATGACGTTGACGTTGAGGTTGACCATAGGGACGTCAACGCGGAGGGAATAGTTGGCGCCGTTGGGATTTTTGACCTTGGGTTCGGCGGGCGCGGGCGGCGGCGGGGGTTCGGCGGACTCGGGCTTTTTGCGGATGACGAGCGGGCCGTTGTTGATGGCTGGGCCGGTATCGCCGGTGTCCGGCTGCTGCTGTTGACCGCTTGGCTGCTGCGTGTCGGTCTGGGCCGGAACGGCAGGGAGCGCGAAGAGAAGCGCGCCGAGAAGGAGGAGCAACTTCGGTACCGTGCGTTCGGAGTGGCGAGTCATCATTTGAAACTTTACTCCATTGTGTTGGACGGGACGCGAGATTGATGGTGAGTATCGGCGGCGGTTGAGTCTTGCTAGTCTGGATGCTGAGACGGGGTGGGTATGGGAACGATTCGGGGTTGGGTGCGGGATGGGTCGGGCTTTCAGCCCTCACGTGCCTGCGGGGAAAGTGTACCTGGGGCTTCGCCCGGGGCTGGTATGTCGGCGCGCCTTTGGCGCTTGTGTTCGGCAGTTGGGATTGCCTGGGCGACGATAAGGCCGCCGCGAAGATGGGGCACCCGGCATGACGAACGACGAAGCGAATCGGCTGGGTGGGATTTGTACCTCCCACCCATCGCAAAAAGCGCGATGGATGGGACGCCCGGAGGTCAGTGGCGGTTGGGGAAGAAACAGATTCCTCCGCTGCGCTGCGGAACGGAAATGCAAAGCTGCGGAATGGAAATGCAAAAAGGCAGCCGAGTGCTCATGCGAACGGCAGGGGCGCTCTTAATGGCACTGGCTTTTTGCGTGCTGGGTGGGGTCTGCGCGGCGGCGCAGGCTGTGGGTGTTGCGGCCTTGCCGGCGACTCCGCCGAAGGTGACGGAGTTTTTCCCGCTGAAGGATGTGAAGCGCGGGCAGATGGGCGTGGCCTATACGGTCTTTGAGGGTGTGAAGCCGGAGCCGATGGCGGTGGAGATTCTGGGCGTGCTCCACAACTCGCTGGGGCCGGGGCGGGATTTGATCCTGGCGCAGTTGAAGGGAGCCAAGCCGGAGTATACGGGCGTGGTGGCGGGCATGAGCGGGAGCCCGGTGTATATCGACGGCAAATTGGTGGGGGCGTTGAGCTACAGGATTGGCGAGTTCAGCAAGGAGCCGATTGCGGGGATTACTCCGATTGCGCAGATGCTGGAGGTGCGGGATGAGGGTGCGTCGGCTGACGCAAAAGCAGATTCCTCCGCTGCGCTGCGGAATGGAAATGCAACTGTGCTGCGGAATGGAAATGCAAATGCGCTGAGGGATGGAAATGCAACTGCGCTGAGGGATGGAAATGCAACTGTGCTGCGAGGTGGAAACGCAAAGGGAGTGGGTGTCGATCCCACCCTTCGCGGTGAGACTGCGAAGGATGGGGCACCCGGATTTGGTTGGGCTGGGCAGGGTGCGATGCGGCCGATTGAGACGCCGCTGGTGATGAGCGGGTTCAGCCGGGAGACGGTGGCGCGGTTCGGCGTCCGGTTCAAGGCGATGGGGTTGACGCCGGTGGCGGGGTTGGGCGGCGCGGACGCGAACGCGGTGCAGCCGGAGCCGCTGGAGCCGGGCAGCGCGGTGAGCATGATTCTGGTCGAAGGCGACTTGTCGATGTCGGGCACCTGCACGGTGACGTATGTGGACCCGAAGCAACTGCTGGCGTGCGGGCATCCGATTACGCAGTACGGGCCGGTGGACATGCCGATGACCAAGGCTGAAGTGGTGACGACGCTGGCTTCTCCGCTGAATGCGTTCAAGATTGTTAACACGACGCAGACGGTGGGTGCATTTACGGAGGACCGCGCGGCTGCGATTCTGGGGCAGTTCGGGGTAAAGGCGCAGATGATTCCTGTGACGTTGGAGGTCGCTGCGCCGGGCGAGACGAAGAGCTATCGCTTCGAGGTGCTGGACAACCGGGCGCTGACGCCTTCGGCGATGCTGGTCTCGGTGTATCAGACGTTGCAGGCGACGAATGCTTCGGCAAAGGAGATGAGCTATCGGGTCTCGGGCGAGTTGGGGTTGAAGGGACTGCCCGCGGTGCGGCTGAGCGGCGTGATGACGGAGAACGGGTTGAATCCGGCGGCGATCAATACGGCGCTGCTGGTGAATGACCGCTTCAGCAAAGTGTATGAGAACGATCTGGAGCAGCCGGTGGTGACGGGGTTGACGCTCAGGGTGAAGGCTGTGCCGGAGCGGATGACGGCTACGCTGGATTCGGCGCGGCTGAGTACGATGGAGGCCCATGCGGGCGACACGATGGATGTGGAGGCGGTGATTGATCCGTATCAGGCGAAGGCGCGGACGGTGAAGATCAAGGTGAAGCTGCCGGTGTCGCTGACGCCGGGGCCGATGCGCGTGGTGGTGAGTGATGGCGCGACGGCGGATAAGCTGTCGGCCATGACGGGCGCGCAGCACGCGATTGGACTGGCGGATACGGTGGCGGAGTTGAACCGGCTGCACGCAAACGATGGAGTGTATGTGACGCTGCTGGCCCATGTGCCGCAGGCGGTGGTGGACGGCGAGGCATTGCCGGGGCTGCCGCTTTCGATGGCCAATGTGCTGGAGCCGCTGAAGGCCGAGCAAAAGATGTCTCTGACGGGCGAGAGCGCGGTGGCGGCGGGCTCGATTGCGACCGGCTACGCAGTGAGCGGGTCGGTGGTGCTGGACCTCGACATACGGCCATGAGTCCGCGTGTGATGCTGCGAGGCCGATGCGAGGCGACAGGATTGGTTGCGAAATTGTTATCTGCGTGCTGTTCTTATTTTTGCTCCGCGAGGTGTTGTAGCATCTAAGCTGCGGCGCGCGCGACAACGTCCGCGCTTAAAGGAAAAGAGTTGAGATGAGCGAGATTCATGGTTTAGCTGCGCATGCGGCAGGCGCGCAATTGTTGCCTTTCAAGTACGATCCGGGGGAGTTGGGGCGTCATGAGGTGGAGATCAAGATTTCGCACTGTGGAGTGTGCCACAGCGATGTTCACCTGATCGATAACGATTGGGGTTTTACGAAGTATCCGTTTATCCCGGGACACGAGATTGTGGGCACGGTGGTGGGTGTGGGCGCGGACGTCGCGGGCTTGAAGATGGGCGAGCGCGTCGGCGTGGGCTGGCAGGCGGATAGCTGCGGCATCTGCGAGATGTGCCGGCAGGGCGATGAACACCTTTGCGCGAAGGCGCAGCCGACCTGCGTGGGGCGCAACGGCGGCTATGCGGACAAGGTGCGGGTGAATGCGCGGTTTGCGATTCCGATTCCGGCGTTGCTGGAGAGCGAGAACGTCGCTCCGCTGATGTGCGCGGGGATTACGGTGTACTCGCCGCTGAGGAACCACGGGGTGCGGCCTTCGTCGCGTGTGGGGATTATCGGGATCGGCGGACTGGGGCATCTGGGGATCCAGTTTGCGAAGGCGTTCGGCGCGGAGGTGACGGCGTTTTCGACGGCGAAGGACAAAGAGGCCGAGGCAAAGTCGCTGGGAGCGCACCATTTTGTGAACACGCGGGACACAGGCGCGCTGAAGAAGGTCGCGGGGTCGTTTGATTTTCTGCTTTCGACCGTGAGCGCGGACCAGGACTGGCAAGGGTACGTTGGCGCGCTGAAGCCGAAGGGGACGTTCTGCCTGGTGGGCGCGGCGACTTCGCCTATTCAGGTGCAGGGCTTCTCGCTGCTGGCCGGGCAGAAGTCGATTTCGGGAAGTCCGACGGGAAGCCCGCGCGACCTGTACGAGATGCTGGATGTGGCGGCGCGGCATGGCGTGAAGGCCATCACCGAGCGGTTTGCCATGGCCAAGGCGAATGATGCCGTGGCCAAGGTGAAGAAGAACAAGGTGCGGTACAGGGCTGTGCTGGCGAATTAGGTGGGCTCCATCTGGATTTGACCCCGACTTAGCGCGTTTTCCGTATAGGTGTAGCCGAGCGCGGGGCGATGCGAAACGCAGATTCCCTTCGGGAATGACAACAAAAAAGCGGGGACGGCAGAGGCGAAATGCGGGGGTTCTTCGCTTCTCTCAGGGTGACAACGTCGTCAGAATTGAATGGGTGGGGCTTCGGCTCCGCCTTTTTGCTGCGCGTGCTTTAGACTCGATTCACGATGATGCGACGGGTGTTTGTGGCTGGAGTGATGGTGGCGGCTTCCCTGCTGCCGGCGGTTGTGCGGGCGCAGGGGACGAAACTGTGGAACGTGAACAGCTACGACGAGATGGAAAAAGGCTCGACGAGCGGGGTTGCGATTCGCAGCGATGGGCAGATGGAGGCCGGGCCTGCGACTTCTCTGCTCTACTCGACGGGCAAGAGCTATGTGTGGTCGCTGGGTGCGGATGCGGCGGGCAGTGCGTATCTGGGGCTGGGCGGGACGGCGGCTGGTTCGGCTGCCGTGCTGCGGGTGACGCCTGATGGCAAGGAGACGCAGATTTTTTCGGGCAAGGAGCTGGCCGTGCAGGCGCTCGACGTACTGGCGGATGGAAGCGTGCTGGCGGCGACTTCTCCGGATGGCAAGGTGTACAGGATTTCGGCGAGCGGCGGTGAGCCTGCGGTTGTGTTTGATCCTTCGATGACCGAGGAGAAGCCGAAGTATCTGTGGGACCTGGCCGTGGGGAAAGACGGCGCGGTGTATGTTGCTGCAGGCGGGCCGGCGGTGGTGTATCGCGTGCCGGCAGGTGGAGGCAAGGCGGAGGTCTTGTTCAAGACGACCGACCAGCACATTCGCTGCCTGATGATGGCTCCGGATGGAACGCTGTGGGCGGGCAGCGATGGCGCGGGTGTGATCTATAAAATTTCGACGACAACGCCGGGGGCGAAGCCCTTTGCGGTGTACTCGGCCACGCGGCGGGAGATTACTTCGCTGGCGATGGATGCGGCGGGCAACGTGTACGCGGCAGGCGTGGGCACGGGACGGGCGCCGCTGCCTCCGCTGCCGGTGACGGGAACGACGGGCGTGACGATTACGTTTTCGACGCCGGGTTCGGCTTCGTCGGTGGGGTCGAACACGCTGGTGCCGGAGGGGAGCGAGATTTATAGAATTTCGCCGGACGGGTCTCCGATGAAGCTGCTGACCCTAAAGGATGACGTGGTGTATGCGCTGGCGGTGCGCAATGGGGCGCTGCTGGCGGCGACGGGAAATCGCGGGCGAGTGTATCGCGTGAGCACGGATGGCTCCGGGCAGTTCAGCGATGTGGCGCATCTGGAGGCTTCGCAGGACTTGGCATTTGCCGCAGTGAAAAATGGACTGCTGGTGGCGACGAGCAACAGCGGGAAGGTCTTCCGGCTGGGCGATGCGGTGGCTGTGGACGCGACGTACACGAGCCAGGTCTTCGATGCGAAGGAGTTCTCGCAGTGGGGGCGCGCGGAGGTGCATGGGAGCGACGCCGGTTTCGATCTGTTTGCGCGGAGCGGCAATGTGGAGAATCCCCTGATGGGGTGGAGTGAGTGGGCGCGCGTGGCGGCGGACGGAAGCGTGAGCGTGCCTTCAGGAAGGTACATCCAGTGGAAGGCCGTGCTGCACGCGGGCGGCACGCTGAACGCCGTCGGGTTGAACTACCTGACGAAGAACATCGCGCCTGTTGTGGATGCGATTGTAGTCGAGCCCGGAGCGCGTGTGCCGCCTCCTGCTGTTTCGCCGATGAATGCGACGGTGCCGGTGGCCTTCCCTGCTGCTTCGTCCGGCGCGGTGAACATTGTGCCTGAGCCTGGCTCTGCTCCGCTGCTGGCCCAGAAGGACAAGACGGCGGTTACGGTGCGATGGCTGGCGCACGACGGCAACGGTGATGATTTGCGGTATTCCATCTGGTATCGCGGCGTGGGCGAGCAGAACTGGCGGCTGCTGAAGGACAGGATTACAGGGAGCTATTACAGCTTCGATGCGGCGCGGCTGCCGGACGGGAGCTATGAGTTGAAGGTGGTGGCGAGTGACGCGCCTTCACACACGGAGGCCGATGCGCTGACCGGTGCGCGGGTGAGCGAGGTGTTTGTTCTTGATACGACTCCGCCGGTGCCAGGGGTTTTGACCGCAACGCTGGAGAACGACAAGATTCACGCGAAGCTGGAGGCGCGCGATGCGACCTCGCCGATTGCGCGCGCGGAGTACAGCGTGGACGCGGGGCCGTGGCAGTATCTGGAGCCGGTGGGCAAGGTTTCGGACTCGCAGGTGGAGCGGTATGACTTTGTGGCGAATGTGCCTGCGGCGACGACGCCGGTGGCCGATGCGAAAGAGCATGTCATCGCAGTGCGGGTATATGACCGCTATGACAACATGGCTGCGGTGAAGGCGGTGGTCCGCTGAGGAGAGTCTGATCTAAAGCGGTTTCGCTCTCGTTGTGACCGTCGAGTCGGAGAGTGGTGGTCTCCCACCCTTTGTGCAAAAGACGCACAAAGGATGGGGCACCCGGCCCGGGGCTAAAGCCCCTTGAAATTGCTGGGATTTTCGCAGGGCTAAAGCCCTGCGCTCCCACCGAAAAGCACAAACGCGTATTTTTCCGCAGTCTGTAAAGCCGCGTTGAATCCAAGCGGTTTGCGGCATCCTTCGACTATGCTCGGGACAGGCTCTGAAGCCATGCCCTTAACAAAGCAGGACTTACTCAGAGGTTCCCTGATGCGGACGTGGCTGACGGCGTGGTTTCCCAAGTACCGGCAGGATGCGCTGCTGCTGACAATCGACCTGATTGGCACGTTCGTCTTTGCCATCGAGGGCGCGCTGGCCGGGATTGCAGCAGGGCTGGATGTGTTTGGCCTGATGGTGCTGGCATTTGTGACGGCGCTGGGCGGAGGCACGATCCGCGACCTGCTGATTGGGGCGATTCCGCCGAACAGCATTCGAGACTGGCGATATGCCGCGACGGCCTTTGCGGGCGGGGGCGCGGTGTTCTGCTTTCATGGGCTGATTCAGGAGGTGCCGGTGCATCTACTGATTACGCTGGACGCAGCCGGGTTGGCGCTGTTTGCGGTGGCCGGTGCGGACAAGGCTCTGGAGGTTGGGATTACTCCTCTGCCTGCGGTGATGATGGGCGTGGTGACGGGTGCGGGCGGCGGAACGGTGCGCGACGTGCTGCTGGCGCGGGTCCCGGCAGTGCTGAACTCGGATGTGTATGCGGTGGCTGCGCTGGTGGGGGCTGTCGTGATGCTCGTTCTGCTGAAGGCGAAGATGCCGCGCGGGCTCGCGATGAGCCTGGGTGCGGCGGTGTGTTTTGCGGTGCGGATGGTGGCGGTATGGCAGCATTGGAATTTGCCGAGGGTGATGCATTAGCAGGTTTAGTACGTTGGCGGCGTGCATTCGGGAAAGTGCAGAAGCAGATTCCTCCGCTGCGCTACGGAATGGAAATACGAGGGGCGTGCCTGTCTGGATTGTGTTGGCGCGAAGGGTAGTAAGCTGAGACTCGATGCGATTTGAGTTATTCGTAGCGGCGCGGTATCTGCGGGCGAAGCGGCGGCAGGCGGTGGTGGGCGTGATTACGCTCATCTCCGTGATTGGCGTGGCGGCGGGCGTGGCTTCGCTGATTATTGCGCTGGCGATTACGAATGGAATGCTGCGCGATTTGCAGGCGCGGCTGATTGGCTCGACTTCGCATGTGAGCCTGATGCGCGTGGCGGGAGACGGGATACGCGACTGGCGTCCCTTGCTGGCGAAGCTGCGGCAGGTGCCGCATGTGACGGCGGCTGCTCCGGGGCTGTATGGGCAGGTGCTGGTCTCGCGCGGGGCGCGCAGCGGCGGGGCTTTGATTAAGGGCGTGATTCCGAAGGATGAAAAGACGGTCAGCGATCTGTTGCAGTCGGTGAAGTTGGGGTCGGCTGCGGCGCTGGAGCCGATTCCGTCGCCCGATACCCACGTCCCAGAATCGGGACGTGGGGCACCCATTCCGCCGATTGTGATTGGGAGCGACCTGGCGGAGACGCTGGGGGTGCAGGTGGGAGATTCGGTGCTGGTGACGAGTCCGCAGGGTGAGCTGTCGCCGCTGGGGATGGTGCCGAAGTACAGAACGTTTCAGGTTGTGGGGATCTTCAAGTCGGGGTTCTATCAGTACGATTCGAGCTATGCGTTTACGCGGCTGGCCGATGCTCAGAATTTGTTCAGCGAGCCGGACTTGATCTCAGTTATCAGCTTCAAGGTGGACGACCTTTACAACGCGGACAGGATCGGGCGCGTGATTGAAGCGATGGCCGGGCCGGGGTTCGAGACGACAAACTGGATGGTGGAGAACCGCGAGCTGTTTCGCGCGCTGAAGCTGGAGCGCGTGGTGACGTTTATCGTGCTGGCGCTGATTGTCGCGGTCGCGGCGCTGAATATTCTGATTGCCCTGACCATGATGGTGATGGAGAAGACCAAAGACATCGCCGTGATGATGAGCTTTGGCGTGCGGGCCGAGCAGGTGCGGCGAATCTTTCTGATGCAGGGGTTGCTGATCAGCGTGATTGGCACGGTGATTGGGCTGATTGCCGGGTATGTGCTGAGCTGGGCAGGCGGGCACTACCGGTTTATTCATCTGGATGCGCAGGTGTATTCGATTGACTATCTGCCGTTCGCGCCGAGGGTGAGGGATGCGGTGATTGTGACGGCGGTGTCGCTGGGGGTGAGTCTGCTGGCTACGATTTATCCGAGCAGGAGTGCGGCGAAGGTGCTGCCGGCGGAGGCGCTGCGGTATGAGTGACTCAATGGAGCCCCAGGTGAGGTACGAGGGAACGCTGGAGCCGCTGTCGGCGGCCGGGCAGGCGGTGGTGCTGCGTGCGGTCGGGCTGACGAAGGCGTATGCGGCGGTTGCGGCGGGCGGCGCGGCGCTGGAGCTGTTTCGTGGGCTTGATCTGACGATTCATGCCGGGGAGATGGTGGCGATTGTGGGGGAGAGCGGCGCGGGCAAGAGTTCGCTGTTGCATCTGCTGGCGGCGCTCGACAAACCGACGGCGGGTGAGGTGTGGTGCCGGGACCTGTGCGTGAGCAGGCTGACGCTGAAGCAGGCGGCAGACTTTCGTAACCGGGATGTTGGGTACGTCTGGCAGTTTCATTACCTGCTGCCGGAGTTTACGGCGGCGGAGAATGTGGCCATGCCGCTGCTGGCGCGGGGGATGGGGCGCAGTTCGGCGCTGGAGCGGGCGCGGACTTGGCTTGCTGAAGTGGGGCTGGCGGAGCGGGCGGAGCATCGGTCGGGCGAGCTGAGCGGGGGCGAGCAGCAGCGGGTCTCGCTGGCGCGGGCGCTGGTGACGGAGCCGGGAATCCTGTTGGCGGACGAGCCGACGGGCGACCTGGACGGAAAGACGGCGGAGGCGGTGTTCTCGCTGATCCAGCGGCTGCACGGGGCGCATGGGCTGACCAGCGTGATTGTGACGCATAGCCTTGAATTTGCAGGGCGATGCGGACGGATGTTGAGGCTCAGGGATGGGCGGCTCACCGGCGCCGGTCTTTAGTGCATCAAGTTTGGTGCCAATTTTGCACAGCGATCATCTAAAAAGATGCTAGGGTATGCATAACTTTCGAGGGATTTTCCCGAGGGTTCGGCTGGAGGCTACACTAGCAGCAGAAGTACGGGCTGTTTCGCAACTTGGAGCGGTCCGGGGGTTTTCGTGAGCAGCCGGCACGAAGACGGCAAGGGCACCAACGGCGTCAGGCGGCTTCGGCCGGGTGACGACGGGGCTTGAAGGGGGAACATGTTCGAACGCTATACAGAGAAGGCGCGGCGGGTGATCTTCTTTGCTCGGTATGAGGCGAGTCAGTTCGGTTCGCCGTATATCGAGACGGAGCACCTGTTGCTGGGGCTACTGCGGGAGGACAAGGCGCTGACCAATCGCTTTTTGCGGAGTCATGCGTCGGTGGAATCGATTCGAAAGCAAATTGAAGGACATACCACGATTCGGGAGAAGGTTTCGACTTCGGTTGACCTGCCGCTCTCGAATGAGTGCAAGCGTGTGCTGGCGTATGCGGCGGAGGAGGCAGAGCGGCTCTCGCACAAACATATCGGGACGGAACATCTGCTGCTGGGTTTGCTGCGCGAAGAGAAGTGCTTTGCGGCGGAGATATTGCAGGAGCGCGGGCTGCGGCTGCCTGCGATCCGCGAGGAGTTGCAGCGGACAACGCAGGAGAAGGCGCCAACGTCACAAGGAAGTAAGAGTCAGCGCGGAGAGCAGAGTATGCTGTCCGAATTCTCACGTGACTTGACGCAATCGGCGATGGACCAGCAGCTCGACCCGCTGGTGGGGCGTGATGCAGAGGTGGACCGGGTCATCCAGATCCTATGCCGCCGCACGAAGAACAATCCTGTGCTGATTGGCGAGCCTGGCGTGGGCAAAACGGCCATCGTCGAAGGACTCGCGCAGAAGATTGCCGACGGCGAGGTGCCGAGCTTCCTCGCTGACAAGCGCGTGCTGGCGCTCGACCTTTCGCTGATCGTCGCCGGAACGAAGTATCGTGGGCAGTTTGAAGAGCGGCTGAAGACGATTATGAAGGAGCTGATGGAGAACCAGAACGCCATCGTCTTCATCGACGAGCTGCACACGCTGGTCGGCGCGGGTTCGGCGGAAGGCTCGCTTGATGCCGCGAACATTCTGAAGCCTGCGTTGAGCCGCGGCGAGATTCAGTGCATCGGCGCAACGACTCCGGCTGAATATCGCAAGTCGATTGAGAAGGACCGGTCGCTGGAACGGCGTTTTCAGGCGGTGAAGGTGCCGCCGCCTTCGGAAGACGACGCGGTCAAGATCATTATGGGGATCAAGGAGAAGTATGAGAAGTTTCACGCCGTCAGCTATACGGACGACGCGATCAGCTTCTCGGTGGCGCACTCGAGCCGCTACATCCCTGATCGCTTCCTGCCGGACAAGGCGATTGACCTGATCGACGAGGCGGGCGCGCGCGTGAAGCTGCGGCAGACCTCGATGCCCGAGGAACTGACCGAGGTGCAGAAGCGGATCAAGTTCATCGTGCACCGCATGGAGAACGCGATTGCGAACCACGAGTTCGAGAAGGCGCGGTTCTACTCGGACGAGGAGCGCAAGGAGCGCGAGAACCTGCGTGCTCTGCGCGACAAGTACCACCTCGACGATTCTTCGGCGGGCATTGTGACGCGCGAGGACATCGAGGACGTGGTGAGCCGCTGGACGGGCGTGCCGATTACTTCGCTGAAGGAAGAGGAGACGCAACGGCTGCTAAGGGTCGAAGAAGAGCTGCACAAGCGCGTGATCTCGCAGGACAAGGCGATCTCGGCGCTGGCGCGGGCAATTCGTCGCTCGCGTGCGGGCTTGAAGAACCCGGCGCGGCCGATTGGCAGCTTCCTGTTCCTCGGCCCGACCGGTGTCGGCAAAACGGAGATGGCGCGGACGCTGGCGCAGTTCCTGTTCGGCTCGGAGAAGGCGCTGATCCGGTTCGACATGTCGGAGTTCATGGAGAAGCATTCGGTGTCGAAGCTGATTGGCTCGCCTCCGGGATACGTCGGATACGAGGAGGGCGGACAGCTTACGGAGCGCGTGAAGCGCAATCCGTACTGCGTGGTGTTGCTCGACGAGATCGAGAAGGCGCATCCGGACGTCTTCAACCTGCTGTTGCAGGTCTTTGAGGACGGGCAGTTGACGGACGGGTTGGGCAATACGGTCGATTACAAGAACACGATCATCATTATGACTTCGAACATTGGGGCCAAGCACCTGCAGAAGCGGCAGGGGCTGGGTTTCCAGAGCGAGAAGGAAGATATGGTGATGGACAAGATGGAGGAACTGGTGCGCGGAGAGGTGAAGCGCACGTTCAATCCGGAGTTTCTGAACCGGCTGGACGAGATCATCATCTTCACTTCCCTGTCGGACCACGACCTGATGCAGATTCTGGAACTGCTGGTGCAGCAGTTGAACGTCAACCTGGTGCACAAGTCGATTACGATCTCCGTGACCGACGATGCGAAGCGGTGGATTATCGAGAAGACGGCTTCGGACCGGACTTACGGTGCGCGGCCTCTGCGGAGGGCGTTGCAGAAGTATGTCGAAGATCCGCTCTCGGAGGCGCTGATTGCCGGCGGCATTACGCAGCGGCCTGCGTTTCTGGAGGTTTACCTGGAGAACAACGCGCTGTTCTACCGGCCGATTACGGCGGATGGCGAAGACAAGGTTGCGGGCCTGGCATTGTCTGCCGTGTAAGCGGCAATCACAACCTGTGGGCAAGAAGATGCCCGGCTAACTGCCGGGCATCTTTATTTTGTGATGAGTGCGTAACTTTAGACGAGTGCTCTGGCCGACTTCACGGTGTCAGAGACGAGGTCAGTGGCTTTGTCCATGGCAGACTCGACCTGGTCTTTCGTGCTGCGGATAGCCTTTTGTGCCTCGTCGGCGAGCCGCTCGGCCTGCGACTTGAGATAGTCGCCTGCTTCTTCAAGATAGTCGCCTGCTTCTTCGATGCCTTTGCGGAGACGCTTGCGCGTCTTCGCTCCGGACTGTGGAGCATAAAGAAGGGCAACCGAAGCTCCAACGACTGCACCAATGCCGAAAGCGAGCCAGTAATTGTTTGAGCTCATATGAGACATCCTCACCTGGAAATTGCTTTCTCTCGGAGGTTGGATTCATGCACCCGACCGAAGGTTGGCCTGCGGCGTGTCGAGGCCGGCAAGTTCTTTGGCACGAATGAAGATTTGGGTGAACATGGCGCGGTCGAGCCGACCGGTGTTGGTGTTGCGCAGCGATGGGTGGTAGCTGCACAGGATGTGGGTGCCGCTGGGCAGGGTGTATTCGGCGGCGTGGCTGAAGCGAAAGTCGGATTTGCGGTGGATGATGCCCGCGTGGAGCAGGTAGGCGAGGAAGCCGTCGAAGGCGATCTTGCCCAGGCAGACGACCACCCGGACTTTCGACAAGGCTTCAATTTCGCGGGCGAGGAAGGGAGCGCAGTTGCGGATCTCCTGCGGGGTCGGCTTGTCGTTGGGCGGGGCGCAGCGGACGACGGAGGAGATCCAGGTGTGACGGAGCTTGAGACCGTCGTCTTGCGAGACGCCCTCGGGCTGATTGGCGAGGCCGACGTCGTGGAGGACGGGGTACATGAAATAGCCGGAGCCGTCGCCGGTGAAGACGCGGCCGGTGCGGTTGGCGCCGTGCGCTCCGGGGGCCAGGCCGAGGATGTGGATGCGGGCGGCGGGGTCTCCGAAGCCGGAGACGGGACGGCCCCAGTAGGTCTGGTCCTGATAGGCGCGGCGTTTGGTGCGGGCGATGCCCTGGCAATAGGTGCGCAGGCGGGGGCATTGCTCGCAGGCGGAGATGTCCTCGTGGAGCTGCTTCAAAACGGCGGGGGTTCTCTGTATGGTGGAGCGTGTCACTCTCTCCCATGATAGTAGTAGTGAGGTGAAGCGGGCAGGGCCAACCCGCTGTTCGAGAGCTTGATTGAATGCTGCGACGGGCAGGAATGGACAAGGTGGCGATTGGAAGACCCTAGACTGAGCAGGATGTATCTGGCCCTGTTGCGCAAGGAGTTTGCGCGCCTGCGCAGCCGCGCATGGCAGGCCACTATGCGTTCCGGAGCACTGACGATTGTGGTGGTTGTGCTGGTGGTCGTCGGCCTGGCGGTGGGATGGCATGAGCACAGGAAAGGCCACTTCGCCAGGCTGAAGGCGGAGATCCGGGGCATCCCCAGCCAGCCGCATGAACAGGCAGGAATACGGCCCGGAGGGCAGGAGGTAGTGGTGTTGCAACGCTCGCCGCTGCCGGGCGGAGGCGGGCCGGAGTTCGTTTCGGCGACGCTGTTGCCGGGCGTAGGGATGAACGTTCTACAGATTAAGGCGTATCTGCCGGACCGCGGCGAAGTGGACCTACTGGCTTCTCCGCCGCTGGACGAGGCAGCGCAACAGTTGCGCGCGCCAGGTGCGGGAGTGGCTGTTGGCGGGGCGATTGAAGCTCCCTGGGCTGGCAGGCTCTCCGGATTCGCGTCCGAAGATGGCGACACGGTGACGGCGATGTGGCGGGGGCATCGGCTGGAGCTGCCCAATACGTGGCAGCAGCGCGAGGGAACGGTCGGAGCGATGGCTGTCGGCGGACTGCTGATGTCTCGGGCGTCGAACGAAGTGAAGACCAACGCGATGCCCGACGGCGGCGCGGCGCAGGCGGTCTTTCACTCGGGTAACTTTGACGGCCAGTGGGTCTCGCACACGGACATCACCACGACGGTGCAACTGAGCGGGCGGGCTATCGAGTTGAATGTGGTGGCGCGCAATACAGGGACCGAAGTCGAGCCAGTAGGGATGGGCTGGCGTCCACGGTTTGCCATTGTGGGCGGCGACCGGCACATGGTGACGCTGCGGCTGCCCAACAGCATGCGCATCGAAATTCCTGACCGCCGCACGGGAGTGCCGAGTGGAAAGCTGCTGCCGGTGCAGGGTACGCCGTATGACTTCACCAGGCCTGAGGGCACGCCGCTGGGAACACTGGACCTGGACGACTGCTTTGTGCATCTGCGTCCGGCGCTGCTCGATAACGGTCCCTCGGTGGAGTTGCGTGACCCGGCCGGTCAATACGGGTTGCGTATTACCGCGGTGAGCTCGTCGATCAAAGCTCTCCGTGTGTATGCGCCCGCAAACGCGAACTTCGTCTCCATTGACCCGATGACGAATTATGACGATCCGTTTGGCCGGGAGTGGCCGAAGGACGAAGACACGGGGATGGTGGTCCTCGGGCCGGGGCAATCGGTGCAGTGGAAGATCAGGATGGAGATTTTTCCGCTGCAGACAACAGCGGACCAGAAGTTCTGAAGCGCGAAGCTCGCAGGTTTGACCCTCCACAACGAAGACCCGTAGAGTAGTCATGAGGCGTAGACCGTCCGTTGTGCCGTGAAGGCAAGCGGTCCGGCATCGATTCAGCGCCGCTGGAAGGCAAGGCATTGACTCCTACTGAGATGACAGACACCCACGCGACTGCGGAACCGCAGTCTGAAGCAGCGCACACACACGAGCACGATCACGACCATGACCACGAGCATGAGCACCATCACGCTCCCGCGCTGAACCCCGAACTGGCACGCGAGATTGAAGTGGAAGCGGATGCCGAGGAGGTTTCGAAGGCGTTCAAGGGCGTGGTGAAGCGTTACCAGAAGCTCGCGCGTATCCCGGGATTTCGCCAGGGCAAGGTGCCGGAGTCGCTGATTCGCTCGAAGTTTGCCAAAGACATTCGGCAGGAAGTGCTGGAGGGTCTGGTCTCGGAGCGCTTCCGCAAGGCGATCGACGAGCGCAAACTGCGTCCTGTCTCGGAGCCGCAACTGCTGGACCTGCAGCTTGTCGATGGGCAGCCGCTGAAGTTCAAGGCCGCGTTTGAAGTTGCTCCGGAGTTTGACATCGCAGGTTACGACAAGGTGCAGGTGACGAAGCCCGAGGTTGCTCTGACCGATGAAGAGTACGCGGAGGAGCTGGACCGTGTGCTCGACCACCACGCTACGGTCGAGCCTGTCGAAGAAGAGCGCGCGCTGGCTGACGGTGACTGGGCGGAGATTCAGTTTCGCGGCGAGGTCCGCGACCTGGCCCAAACCGTAACCGCCGATGGCGTGGAGAACGCATCGAAGGCCGAGCCGATTACAGGCGAGGATGCGCTGATCGAGATTGGCGGCAAAAACACGCTGGCTGCCTTCAACGAGGCGTTGCGCGGAGCAAAGGCCGGCCAGGAACTGAAGTTCGAGGCGGATTATCCGGCGGACTTCGGCGACAGGCGGCTTGCCGGCCAGACGGTGAGCTACGACGTCACCGTGAAAGGTATCAAGCGAAAGACGTATCCGGAGCGCGATGCGGAGTTCGCCAAACAGCTTGGCAATTACGAAAGCTGGGAGGACTTCGAGGGCAAGCTGCGTGGGTATACCTCGGACCGCAAGAAGAACGCGCTCGAGACCCAGGCCAAGGACAAGATGCTCGATGAGCTGGTTACGAAGTACCAGTTCCCTGTTCCCGAGGCGTTTGTGCAGCAGCAGATCGAGGCCCGGCTGGATCGCGGGCTGCGCGCGCTGGCGCAGCAGGGCATGACCGCCGAAGAGATGCGCAAGCTGGACTTTGCCCGCCTGAGGGCGGCACAACGCGATCAGGCCATCAACGAGGTGAAGGCCTCGATGATTCTGGATCGGATCGCGGAGGCGGAAAACGTGAGCATCGAAGACAACGATCTGGAACGCGAACTGCTGATGCTCTCCATCCAGTCGCGCGAGCCGCTGGATGCGCTGCGCGAACGGCTGACGAAGGACGGCGGACTGAATCGGATTCGCGAGCAGATGCGGCGCGAGAAGACGGGAAACGTGCTCTACGAAAAGCTAGCCTCGTAGTTTCTTCGAGGCTCGTTTCGTAACAACAATCACCTTGCTGCACAACCGAGAAAAGAGAGAGTGCTATGGGACTGGTACCGATGGTGATCGAGCAGACGAGCCGGGGCGAACGCGCCTACGACATCTACAGCCGTCTGCTGCGCGACAACATCATTTTTCTGGGAACGCCGATTGACGACAACATCGCCAACGTCATCATTGCGCAGATGCTCTTTCTGAGCGGCGAAGACCCGGAGAAGGACATCCAGCTCTACATTAACTCGCCCGGCGGCTCCATCACCGCGGGCCTCGCCATCTACGACACCATGCAGTACATCAAGAACGACGTGGTGACGTTCTGCATCGGGCAGGCTGCCAGCATGGGGGCGTTTCTGCTGATGGCCGGCAAGAAGGGCAAGCGGTTTGCCCTGCCCAACTCGCGCATCCTGATTCACCAGCCCTCGATGGGCGGGTTGAGCGGGCAGGCCACCGACATCGACATTCACGCGCGCGAGATACTGCGCATCCGCGAGATTACCAACAGACTGATGAGCGCGAGCACGGGGCAGACGCTCGAACGGATTGAGCGCGACGTGGAGCGCGATTTCATCATGACCGCCGCCCAGTCGAAGGAGTACGGCATCATCGACGACATCATCGACCGGCCGCGCACCTAGCCTGTTCGCTGTGCATCGCAGAAGAGCCCGGACAAGTATGGTCCGGGCTTTTCTACAACAGGCAATTCGGTGGCCAATTCCGTACCCAATTCGGTGTATAGCATTGGTCAACCCACCCGCCGGTCTGGCGAAGAATCAGGTGTAGACTTTACGAGGAAGGCCGTTGTCTGGATCACAGGAGTAGCCGTACTTATGAAAACGTCACGGGGCACAGATGAATCGCTGCGTTGCTCGTTCTGCCACAAATCTCAAGACGCCGTCGCCAAGCTGATCTCATCGCCCTCGGACTATCCACGGGCCTACATCTGCGATGAATGCGTTGCGGTGTGCAACTCGATCCTTGAGGACGACCGTTCGGAGACACAGCCTGGTGCGGCCCCGTCCCACCTGCCGAAGCCGCAGGAGGTCAAGGCGTTTCTCGATGAGTACGTGATTGGGCAGGAGCAGACGAAGAAGAAGCTGGCCGTCGCGGTCTACAACCACTACAAGCGCATCCAGATGAACAAGACACGCTCGAACGATGTCGAGCTGTCGAAGTCGAACATCCTGCTGGTAGGGCCGACGGGCTCGGGCAAGACGCTGCTGGCGCAGACCATGGCGAAGATGCTCGACGTACCCTTCGCCATTGTGGACGCGACGACGCTGACCGAAGCCGGCTATGTAGGCGAGGACGTCGAGAACATTATCCTGAAGCTGCTACAGGCCGCCGATGGCGATGTGCAGCGCGCGCAGAGCGGCATCATCTACATCGACGAAATTGACAAGATTGGACGCAAGGACGAGAACCCCTCGATCACGCGCGATGTCTCGGGCGAAGGCGTGCAGCAGGCGCTGCTGAAGCTGCTCGAAGGCACGGTGGCCAATGTTCCGCCGCAGGGCGGGCGCAAGCATCCTCACCAGGAGTTCACCGCTGTTGATACGACAAACATTCTTTTCATCTGCGGCGGCGCGTTTGTTGGACTCGAAAAGGTGATCGGGCGGCGCGTGGGTAAGAAGGCGCTGGGCTTCAAGGCCGTTGCCGATTCCGAGGTGAACGAGAGCGAGGTCACGCCGATTCGCGCGCAACGAGACGCGGAACTGCTGCGTCAGGCTGAGCCGCAAGACCTGCTGAAGTACGGCTTGATTCCCGAGTTTGTCGGACGGCTCCCGGTGCTCGGCATTCTGGACGAGCTGGATGAGACCGCGTTGATTGAGATCCTGACCAAGCCGCGCAACGCGATTCTGAAGCAGTATACGAAGCTATTCGATTACGAGAGCGTGAAGGTGACGTTCACCGACGAAGCCGCGCGTGAGATTGCACGCGAGGCTCTACAGCGGAAGGTCGGCGCGCGCGGGCTGCGGATGATTCTGGAAGAGCTGATGCTCGACCTGATGTATTACGTGCCCGGCAACAAGAAGGTCAAAGACCTTGCGATCACCGCCGAGATGGTGAAGAAGCACAGCCTGACGCTGCCGATGTTGCTCGAAAAAGCGGGTTAAGACCGCACTGCATGGCCCCGGGGCCGGAAGTTGAAGACCAGTAACGAAATCAGATAGCTCGCTCGCTTCTGCCGCGTTATGAAAACTTTTCTTTCTACCCTTCGCAATATAGTCAGACATCCTTTAAACAGGGGTACCCGTGTTCGGGCTTTGATCCGCTACGTAAAGTGGCAGATTGGAGGCCGCCTGGTGCCTGGGCCCGTTGTTGTTCCCTTTGTGAATGACACCTCCCTGATCGTGTCCCGAGGGATGACCGGCGCAACACAGCATCTGTACACGGGGCTTGCTGATTTTGCTGAATGCTCGCTGCTGCTGCACCTTCTGAGGAAAGACCAGATATTTGTGGACGCTGGTGCAAATGTTGGGGTCTATACCGTGCTTGCATCCGGCGCCGTTGGTGCTCAAACGGTTTCGATTGAGCCGGTCAGCGGAACTTTTCACAAGCTATGCGCCAACCTGCGCATCAATAACATCGCGGATAAAGTCGCAGCGCACAATATCGGGTTGGGGCGCGAGGAATCGGTGCTGCGGTTTACAACAGATCGGGACACCATGAACCGTGTCATCAAGGACGAAAACTGGACTGGACCATCTGCTGAAGTGCGCGTGTCAACTCTCGACCGGGTTCTTGATGGCCGGACCCCGACCCTGATCAAGCTTGACGTTGAAGGGTGGGAATCCGAGGTTTTGGCAGGAGCGACGGCGACGCTCGCCTGTCGCACGTTGCTGGCCATGATCGTCGAGATGAACAGCTCTGACGCTGCATTCAGCGCCAATGAACTGGCTGTGCATGAGTGCCTGCTGAGTCTCGGGTTCATGCCTTACGCATATGAGCCACTCGCCAGGAAGCTGATCCCTCTTAAATCGAAGAACCTCAATGCGGTCAATACCATCTATCTGCGGGATATTGACAAGGTAGCAGCTCTGATCGATTCAGCGCCGCGCTTCAGGGCGAATGGCAAGAGTTGCTGACGGCTGATGGGGACGATCGATGTGGCATCTTGTATCCACTTTCGTGTGACACAAGACGCGGCCTGAGGCATTACAATCACGACAGACCGCTGCTGTGCATCGTTTGCGGTGTCTTATCGTCTAATTGGAGAGCGATGGCAAACCAGGCAAAATCCCCGTTGAGCGGCGAAGTCCGCAAGCTCCCCATGATGCCCATACGCGATATGGTCATCTTCCCGCACATGATGACTCCGTTTGTGGTCGGGCGCGAGTCGAGCGTGCGGGCGCTGGAAGAGGCACTTGCCGGCGACCGTAAAATTTTTCTGGCGACGCAGCACGACGCCTCCGTAGACGAGCCGAACGCGGATGACATCTTCGAGACGGGCACCATCGGCAACATCGTCCAGAGCGTCAAGATGCCGGACGGCAATATCAAAGTGCTGGTTGAGGGCATCGAGCGTGCGCGCGCAACCGAGATCAATGATGCCGACGGATTTTTCGTGGCGACGGTACGTACCGGCAAAACGCATCTGGATCTGACGCCGCAGGTTGAACAGTTGATGCAGCGCGTTCACTCGCTGTTTGAACAGTACGTGAAGCTGCAACAGTCGCTGAATTACGAGACGATGGCGGCGAGCGTGCGCTCGGACGAGCCGGCGAAGCTGGCCGACACCATCGCCGCCAACCTGCAGCTCTCCATTGAAGAGAAGCAGCAGTTGCTCGAGGTCTTCGACCCGGAGACGCGGTTGGCGAAGGTGGCCGATGTGCTTGACGTGGCGATTGAGAAGCTGAACATGGACCGCACCATCCAGTCGCGCGTGAAGCGGCAGATGGAGAAGGCACAGAAAGAGTACTACCTCAACGAGAAGATCAAGGCCATCCAGAAGGAGCTTGGCCGCGGCGAGAAGTCGGAGTTCGACGAGCTGAAGAAGAAGATCGAAGCCGCCGGAATGCCGAAGGATGTCGAAGACAAGTCGCTCCAGGAACTGAAGAAGCTGGAGGCCATGCCTCCGATGTCGGCTGAATCGACCGTCTCGCGCAACTACCTCGATTGGCTGCTTGCGGTGCCGTGGAAGAAACGCTCGAAGGAGATTCGCTCCATCGAGCACGCCGAACAGATTCTGAATGAAGACCACTACGGTCTTGAGAAGATCAAAGAGCGCATCCTGGAGTTTCTCGCTGTGCGGCAGTTGGTGAAGAATCCCAAGGGCTCGATTCTGTGCTTTGTCGGGCCTCCGGGCGTGGGCAAAACTTCGCTGGGAATGTCGATCGCCAAGGCGACCGGCCGCAAGTTTGTCAGGATGTCGCTGGGCGGCGTGCGCGACGAGGCCGAGATTCGCGGGCATCGGCGGACATACATCGGCGCGCTGCCTGGGCAGATCATCCAGTCCATGAAGAAGGCGGGCACGAAGAACCCGGTCTTCATGCTGGATGAAGTGGACAAGATGGCCTCGGACTTCCGCGGCGACCCGGCCAGCGCGTTGCTCGAAGTGCTCGACCCGGAGCAGAACACGACCTTCCAGGACCACTATCTCGACGTGGAATACGACCTGTCGCAGGTGCTCTTTGTGGCGACGGCGAATGTGCTGCACACGATCCCCGGTCCCTTGCAGGACCGCATGGAGATTCTGCGGCTGCACGGTTATACCGAGCTTGAGAAACTGGAGATCGCCAAGCAATATCTGATCAAAAAACAGCGCGAGGCAACCGGCCTGACCGAAGAGCAGCTCGTCTTCGAGGAGGAGGCGCTGAAGCAGTTGATTCGCGCCTACACACGTGAGGCGGGGGTCAGGAACCTCGAACGCGAGATCGGCAACGTCTGCCGCAAGGTCGCGCGCCGCGTGGTGAAGAACGGAGTGGGCCACAAAGAAGTGGTCACGCCGGAGAATCTGGCTGACCTGCTCGGCGTTGCAAAGTTCCGCGACTCGCAGGTGCATGAGAAGAGCGAGGTGGGTCTGGTGACGGGCCTCGCATGGACGGAGATGGGCGGCACCATCCTCCAGACCGAGGTGCAGGTGCTTGACGGCAAGGGCAAGCTGACCACGACGGGCCAGCTCGGCGAGGTGATGCAGGAGTCGGCGCAGGCCGCGCTCAGCTACGTGCGGTCACGCGCGGCGCAGCTTGGCCTGGCGAAGGATTTCTACCGCAACGTCGATATTCACGTCCACGTGCCGGAGGGCGCGATTCCGAAGGATGGACCGTCGGCGGGTATTACGCTGGCGACGGCGCTGGCCAGTGCGTTGACGAAGATCAAGGTGCGGCGCGACATTGCCATGACGGGCGAGATTACGCTGCGCGGCAAGGTGCTGCCCATTGGTGGGCTAAAGGAGAAGCTGCTCGCCGCTCACCGCGCGGGAATCTTTGAGGCGATTCTGCCCGAGGAGAACCGCAAGGACCTGGCTGAGTTGCCGGACTTGCTCAAAAACTCCATGAAACTGCACTTCGTCGAGGAGATGGACCAGGTGCTCAGGATTGCGCTGGAGGGCAGCCTGCCTGAGTTGCAGGATGTGCCCGAAGCGGGTCTGGAGAGTGTGATTCCGCCGGGCATGGACATTCCGCAGCCCGCTGCTCCGCAGTAAAGCCGAGTTTCAAGTTAGGGAAGCTCTGAATAAGTCCTTGTTTTGAAGGGGCGCGACTTCAGTCGCGCCGTAAGCCCTTCCGATCCAATGCGGCTTTAGCCGCTGAGGGAATGCTTGCGGACTTAATCAGACCATCCTTAGAGCATTTTCCATATAGGTGTAGCCCGGCGCGGGCCAATGCGAAACGCAGGTTCCCTTCGGGAATGACAACAAAAAAGTGGGGACTCCTTTGGGGATGAGGAGGTCATCGGGACTATACCTCCAGGAAAACCGCTATAAACGGAAAAGGCCGAGCGCGATGGCTCGGCCTTTTCGTTTTATCCCATCTTCGTTAGATCCCGCCCGCGATGGAGGGGATGAGCATGACCTCGTCGCCGTCCTGAAAGGCGTAGGTCTCGCCGCCGAGGAAGCGGATGTCCTCGTCGTTGACGTAGATGTTGATGAAGCGGCGCAGCTTGCCGTCGTCGTCCTTGATCTGCGTGGAGAGCGCGGGAAATGTTTTGTCGATGTCCGCGAGCAGGCCGGGGAGGTTCTCGGCGGCGGAGTCGAACTGTTTGCGGCCATCGGTGTGGCGGGTGAAGGCTGTGGGGAGTACGACTTTAATTGGCATGATCTGCTCCAGCGACGGCCAGCTCGGGTTCCCGCGTGCCATCCAACTCTTCGAGATAGGCGCCGAAATCCGCCAGACGCGGGCGAATGGCGCGCTCTTCCGCATAGTGGCCAGCAAGGGCGTCGGTTGTCTTGAGGCCGTTGCCGGTGATGCAGGCCACGGTAATCTCGTCGCGCGAGATGCGGCCATCGGCGTAGAGGCGCGCGGTGACGGCGGTGGTGACGCCACCGGCGGTCTCGGTGAAGATGCCTTCCGTTTCGGCAAGTTCCTGCATTCCGGAGACGACTTCGACGTCGGAGACGTCCTCGGCCCAGCCCCCGGAGTCGCGGATCATCTTCGCGGCGGCTGGGCCGTCGGCCGGGTTGCCGATGGCGAGCGAGCGGGCGATGGTGTTGGGCTTCTGCGGCTGAATGTCTTCGGTTCCCTGCTTCACTGCAATCGAGATAGGCGAGCAGCCGGTGGCCTGCGCGCCAAAGAAGCGAACGTGCTTTTCTTCGACGAGGCCGAGATAGATGAGTTCCTGAAACGCCTTGCGGATCTTGCGGATGAGCGAGCCGCCGGCCATCGGCACAACGACGTTGTCGGGCAGACGCCAGCCGAGCTTTTCGGCGATCTCGTAGCCGACTGTCTTCGAGCCTTCAGCGTAGTAGGGGCGCAGATTGACGTTGACGAAGCCCCACGTGTACTCGTCGGCGATCTGGGTGCAGAGGCGGTTGACGTGGTCGTAGTTGCCGTCGATGCGAACCAGCCGTGCGCCGTACACCTGCGTGTTGAGAATCTTCGCCGGCTCAAGGTCAGAAGGAACGAGAATGCATGCCTTGATGCCGAGACGTGCTGCCTGCGCGGCGACCGAGTTGGCGAGGTTGCCCGTGGAGGAGCAGCCGACGGTCTCGAATCCGAAGCGTCGCGCGTTGGCCAGCGCCACCGAGACAACGCGGTCCTTGAAGCTGAGCGTCGGAAAGCAGACGGCGTCATTTTTGACGTAGAGATTGCTCGCGCCAATGCGTTTGCCGAGATTCTTTGCATGAATAAGCGGTGTGAAGCCCACCGGCAGGTCGGGCTGGAAGCCGTCGGGGATGGGGAGCAGGGCCGCGTAGCGCCAGATGCTGGGCGGGCCGGCGGCAATGTTCTCGCGCGTAAAGATGCCGCGCACGGCGTCAAGGTCGTAGGCCACTTCAAGCGGGGCCAGGCAGTCGGGGCAGGCGGACAGGGGCTGGTTGCCGAATCGCTTGCCGCAGTCGTTGCACTTGAGCTCGTACCTGCTACAGGAGTAATTCATCTCGCTCTCTCCGAGCGGAGAAGCAATGAGCATTTTGACTTGTCTCTGAAGTAGGCCAGGAGGAGAATTGCGGGGCGCTGGCCTTTTGGGCTCGAACTCCGAATCTCATGTTCCCTGTCTTACAGGAGAGAGTTGACACCGGTACGCCTTTGTTCTGTCCGGTTGTCGTGGCGTCAAAGGGCTCGTCCCTCAACCACTCTGCATGAAATTCAAATCTGTCGAAACAGACTGGAATACATCGTTTGTAACACATACAAGGCACGAGGGCAAGCATGAGCCGCAGGTGGGACAGGGCAGGCAGAAAGTTGTATCGACGCGCGGCGCAGCCCCGGGATGTACTGAAGCCGATGCAAGCGTTGAGCAACCGGGCCCCCATCACATTCAGGAGAGGATCGTCCCAATGCGAAAAACTACACATCTCAACACCGGCCTGACCGCCGCGGCATTTCTGCTGATTGGAACACTGGCCGTCGCGCAGACCGCGCCCACGGCCCGCACCGTAAAACCGCGCGAGGCATCGAGCGGACAAGCCTCGGGAAGGCAGGACCAGTACGGTCATGCCTCGGGCGTAGCTGCGCCGCAATCAACCCGGAACACCGCACAGCGAAAGAGCGGCAGCATCATCGTGCTCGACAGAGAGGCGCAGACAGGACAGGCATCCGGCAACCTTCAGAGAAAAAATGGCGCGATTAATAGTGCAGACTTCCCTCGCTCCATGAATGCGAGAAACAGCGCCCATGCAACCGAATCTGTGAGCCCCTCGAACAGCTCCAAGAAAGGTGAGAACCCTCTCTACGAAGAGAGCGGAAAGTCCGGCACGAATCCTCTGTATGAATCCGGCAAGCAAGCCGCCGCGAAGCCAAACACAAAAGGCACGGATGTTGTCGAGTATAAAGACGGCGAAGACATGCAGATGCGCAACGCTGCCACAACTCCCAAACAGGAGTCCGGGCCTGCACAGCAGCAAAAGAAGCACATCGCCGGCGTCAAATATAACAACCGCACCGCGGCAGGCAATGACTCCTCATCCGGCCAAAACACGCCTGACAGTCCCACCGCAAAATAGCTGTGGGAACGTCGCGTAAGAGCCGCGTGCGGTCACGTTGCTACTGCCCGGGATCGTAGTTCAGGTTCTGGCCCAGCCACCGCTCGACCTCGGCCACAGTCATGGATTTGCGCTCTGCGTAGTCCGTGACCTGGTCGCGGTCGATTTTTCCGAGCGAGAAGTAGCGTGACTCCGGGTGCGCGAAGTAGAGTCCGCTGACGCTCGAACCCGGCCACATGGCAAACGACTCGGTGATCTTCATCTTCGTGTTCGCCTCGACGTCGAGCAGGCCCCAGATGGTTCCCTTCTCCGTGTGGTCCGGGCACGCCGGGTAGCCCGGCGCGGGACGAATGCCACGATATTTCTCGTCGATGATCTCCGCGTTGCTCAGCTTCTCTGTGCGACCGTAACCCCACTCGTCGCGTGTGTGCTTGTGCAGGCACTCGGCGAAGGCTTCGGCCAACCGGTCGCCAACAGCCTCGGCCATGATGGCGTTATAGTCGTCGTTCGCAGCGCGGAAGCGGTCGCAGAGTTCCTTGAGGCCGATGCCGCTGGTGACGGCGAACGCGCCGATGTAGTCGGGCAGACCGGTCTGCTTCGGTGCGATAAAGTCGCCGAGCGAACGGCACGGCTCACTGCCTTCCTTGTTCGCCTGCTGACGGAGAAAGTGGAACCGCGTGAGAACTTTGGAGCGCGTTTCGTCCGTATAGAGTTCGATGTCGTCGCCGACGGCGCTGGCTGGGAAGAATCCGTGAACGCCGTTTGCGGTAATCAGCTTCTCTTGGATGATGCGGTCGAGCAGAGCGTTCGCATCGGCGAAGATCTGGCGCGCCTGCTCGCCCTGCTGCTCGTGGTCAAGGATGCGCGGGTAGACGCCCTTCAGGCCCCAGGCGTGGAAGATCGGCGTCCAGTCGATGAAGCTGCGCAATTCCGCCAGGGAAAAATCGTTGAGCACGCGCACGCCTGTGAATGATGGCGTGGGAATATCTTCGGAGCGCCAGACAATCGGCGTCCGCCGTTCGCGTGCAACCTCGATTGTGACGGTCTGCTGGCGCGGCGCGGCGTGGGCCTTGCGCAGCGACTCATACTCGGCGCGGTGCTGCGCCACAAACTCCGCCTTGCCGTCTTCGCTAAGCAGGCTCGTCGTCACGGGCACGGCGCGGCTGGCGTCGAGGATGTGGATCACCGGCTCGCTGTAGTGCGGCGCAATCTTGATGGCCGTGTGCCTGCGGCTGGTCGTCGCGCCGCCGATGAGAAGCGGCAGCTTGAAGCCCTGCCGCTCCATCTCGCGCGCCACGTGGACCATCTCGTCGAGCGACGGCGTGATGAGGCCGCTCAAGCCGATGATGTCGGCCCGCACCTCCTTCGCGCGCTCGAGAATTTTTTCGGCGGGCACCATCACGCCCAGGTCGATGACCTCGTAGTTATTGCAGGCCAGCACCACGCCGACGATGTTCTTGCCGATGTCGTGAACGTCGCCCTTGACCGTGGCGAGGACGATCTTTCCCTGCGTCTTGACCTCGTGCCCCGCAGCGGCGAGCGCAGCTTTCTCCTCCTCCATAAACGGGGTCAGATAGGCAACGGCTTTCTTCATCACGCGGGCCGACTTGACCACCTGCGGCAGAAACATCTTGCCTGCGCCGAAGAGATCGCCGACGACACCCATGCCGTCCATCAGCGGGCCTTCGATGACCAGCAGCGGACGACCGAGTTTGGCGCGCGCCTCTTCCGTGTCGGCGTCGATGTAGGCGTCGATGCCCTTGACCAGTGCATGCGAGAGCCGCTCTTCGACCGTGCCGTTGCGCCACTCTTCAGCCTTCTTCTTTTCGATAGCGCCTGCGCCCGCGGCTTTGATTGTTTCGCCGTAGTCCACCAGCCGCTCGGTCGCGTCGGGGCGGCGGTTGAGGAGCACGTCCTCGACCATCACCTTCAGCTCAGGCTCAATCTCCTCGTAGACCTCGAGCATTCCCGCGTTGACGATGCCCATGTCGAGACCCGCCGCGATAGCGTGATAGAGAAATGCGGAGTGCATCGCCTCGCGCACTTTATTGTTGCCGCGAAAGCTGAACGAGATGTTCGAGACGCCGCCCGAGACCTTCGCGTGCGGCAGGTTCGCCTTGATCCAGCGCGTGGCGTTGATGAAATCGACTGCGTAGTTGTTGTGCTCCTCCATGCCGGTGGCCACGGTGAGGATGTTCGGGTCGAAGATAATGTCCTCGGGAGGAAAGCCGACCTCATCGACAAGGATGCGATACGCGCGCTCCGCGATGCGAATCTTGTCCTCATAGGTGGCGGCCTGGCCTTGCTCGTCGAAGGCCATCACGACCACCGCCGCGCCGAACTTCAGCACGGTGCGGGCGTTCTGGCGGAACTTCGCTTCGCCCTCTTTGAGCGAGATCGAGTTGACGATGCCCTTGCCTTGCAGGCACTTCAGGCCCGCCTCGATGACCTCCCACTTGGACGAGTCCACCATGAAGGGGACCTTGGCGACCTCTGGCTCGCTGGCGAGCAGGAGCAGAAAGCGCGACATCGCGGCGACGCCGTCGATCATGCCCTCGTCCATGCAGACGTCGAGTACGTTTGCGCCGTTCTCCACCTGCTGGCGAGCTACGCTGACGGCCTCTTCGTACTTGCCCTCTTTGACGAGCTTGGCGAACTTCGGCGAACCGGCCACGTTGGTGCGCTCGCCGATCATGATGAAAACGCCCGGCTGCTGCGTGAACGGCTGCGAGCCGGAGAGGCGAAGCGGCTTGGTCTCGATGCTCTCGCTCACGCTGCGACCTCGATCTTTCCGAGCCTGCGCGGGGCTTTGTGTTCAAGAGCCTTGGCGATGGCGGCGATGTGCTCGGGCGTGTTGCCGCAGCAGCCGCCTGCAATGTTGATGAGGCCCGCATCGGCAAAGCTGCCGAGACGCTGAGCCATGTCCGCCGGGCCGAGATCGAAGCCTGTCTCGGAGAGCGGGTTGGGCAGGCCGGCATTTGGATACGCCGAGATCGCTACGTCCGCCTTCTCCGAAAGCTCTTCGAGGAACGGGTACATCAGGTCGGGGCCGAGCGAGCAGTTCAGTCCGACAGACAGCGGCTTCACGTGCTTGACTGCATTCCAGAAAGCCTCCGTCGTCTGAGCAGAGATGAGCGTCTCGCCGCCGCGTCCTACCGCCGCCGAGATCATCACGGGCAGTTCGCTTCCCTGCTCGTCGAAGACTTCACGGATGGCGACGAGCGCGGCCTTCGCGTTGAGCGAGTCGAAGATGGTCTCGACCAGCAGCAGGTCCGAGCCGCCTGCAATGAGCGCGCGCACCTGCTGGGCGTAGGCAGTCTTCACCTGATCGAAGGTGACGACGCGGAAGCCCGGGTCGTCGGCATCGGGTGAGTTGGAGAGCGAGACGGTCAGCGGGCCGATGGCTCCGGCGACGAATCGCTGGCGTCCGGTGGCGGTCGCAACGCGGTCGGCCCACTCGCGGCACTGCTGCGCGGACCGCTCGTTGATCTCCCACGCGAGGCTGCTCAGCGAGGCGTCGTCGATGATCTTCTGGTAGAACTCAGGGTCTTTGCGGCCGCCGTGCTCGCGCGGGTCATCGACGAAGAACTCGCTCTGCGAGATGCTGGTCGCGCCGAAGGTGTTGGTCTCGATGATGTCCGCTCCTGCTTCGAGAAAGCGACGGTGAATATCGCAGATCATCTCCGGCTGCGTCAGCGAGAAGAGGTCGCCGTTGTTGAGCAGGTCCTTCCTGGCGTCCTTGAATCGCTCGCCGCGCATGTCGGCTTCGTTCTTGCCGTAGGTGCGGATGGTCGTGCCCATTGCGCCGTCGATGATGGCGATGCGGCTTGCGAGGATCTTGGCGAGAGGATGCTGGCTGGCAGTCGTCATACCTATCTGATGTCCTCCATTCGTGTGAGGTGCGCGCGCTCGCGAACGTAGCGGTGACAGGAGTGCTCGGCGCTTCTGCGTGAATCTAAGAGAGGACTTCAGCTTCGTCCTGCTCGGATTCGACGGCATCGGGAAGGTGATGCGCCGGGACGAGGAGGTCTTCCTTGCGCATGACCAGGCTGGTCGCGTTCAGCGATGCCAGCTCGAAGCCGTGGCCGTGCGTAATGGCGTCGGTGGGGCAGGCTTCGACACAGTAGCCGCAGAAGATGCAGCGGTTGTAGTCGATGTTGTAGACCTTCGCGTAACGCTCCGCCGAGGAGATGCGCTTCTCGGCGGTGTTGTCGGCAGCTTCGATATAGATGCAGTTCGACGGACAGGCGGCGGCGCAGAGGAAGCAGGCGACGCACTTTTCCAGACCGTTTTCGTCGCGCTGGAGCTGGTGCTTGCCACGAAAACGCTCCTGAAACTTGGCCCCGCGCATAGGGCCTTTGCCGTCGGGATAGTTCTCGACCTCGGTCGGCTGGAACACCTCTTTGAGGGTGATGCTCATGCCCTTGGCAATGGCTGCGGCGTTGCGAACGATTGACATAGCTTGAGTATACGACGTGAGCGCCGCTCGCCGGAAGTTGCGCGACGGCTGCGGTTGGCAGAGCGGGGCTGGATGTGGTTCACTTGCTCGCATGGCCAACCAATCCTCTCGACGCAATTTTCTGAAGGCAGCGCCGCTTGCCGCCGCTGTCAGCCTTCCTCTTGCAGATAGCCTGTTTGCGATGGCGGCCGCGCCCGCTGCGACGGTGCCGTTTCAACTCTTCTCGGCGGAGAAGCTCGCCGATGCGATGAAGGCGCTTCAGGCAAAACCGGGCAATGACAACCTGTTCGATGTGAAGTCGCTTCCCTTCACCATCGTGATGACGACCGAGGACAAAAAGAGCGCGAAGGAGTTCGAGTATCACGAGGGGCGCGATCACATTTTTTTGATTACGGACGGCGCGACGAAGTACGAGGTGGGCGGCTCGCCGAAGAATGCGCGCAACATCCGTCCCGGCGAGTGGCTTGCCCCGGAGTCCGAGGGCGCTTCGGCGCTGGAGTTGAAGAAGGGCGACATGCTGGTGCTGCCGCGCGGCACTCCGCATAAGCGGAGTACGGAGACGAGCGTGACTTTTATTTTGATCTCGACGACGGGAACGGTTCCGGCTTAGTCCAGGCCAAGTTTTTTCCAGATGGAATCGACGCGGGCTTTCGTGGCGGAGTCCATGACGAGTTCCTGCGGCCAGGGGCGCGTGAAGCCTTCGGCGGCCCACTTGCGCGTGGCGTCGATGCCCATCTTGCTGCCGTAGTTGGGCAGGCGGCTCGAGTGGTCGAGCGTGTCAATGGGACCGAGGGTGAACTGGATGTCGCGCTCGGGGTCGATGTTGTTGGTGGCGCGCAGCGTGACTTCGGCGAGGTCCTGCACGTCGCAATCCTCATCGACCACGATGATGCACTTGGTGAACATCGCCTGACCCATCGCCCAGATGCCGCTCATCACCTTGCGGGCGTGACCGGCGTAGGACTTGCGGATGGCGACGATCATCAGGTTGTGGAAGACGCCTTCGGGCGGCAGGTTCACGTCCACAATCTCGGGCAGTGTCAGTTGCATGAGCGGCAGGAAGATGCGCTCGACCGCCTTGCCCATCCATGCGTCTTCCATGGGCGGCTTGCCGACGATGGTCGCGGCGTAGACCGGGTCTTTGCGGTGCGTGATGCAGGTAACGTGGAAGACGGGGTACTCGTCCTGCATGGTGTAGAAGCCGGTGTGGTCGCCGAAGGGACCTTCGGTGCGCAGTTCGCCAAGCTCGACGTAGCCTTCGAGGATGTACTCAGCGTTGGCGGGGACTTCGAGATCGACCGTCTCGGCTTTGACCAGTTCGACTGGCTTCTGGCGCAGGAAACCGGCGATTAAGTACTCTTCGACATCTGGCGGCGCGGGGACGATGGCGGAGAACGTCGTGGCCGGGTCGGTGCCGATGGCTACGGCGACTTCCATGCGGCCTTCGACGGACTGCACGGCCGTGGTGCCTCCGGCGGTCATGGCCATGAGGTCTACGCGCGCACTGGCCCAGGTCTCAGAATCGAGACCTGGGGCACCCGATCTTATGGCTTCGCGGAGGCGGTCGCGGAGGTGCTCGGCGGCGACCTTCTGGCGCTGCCAGTGCATTCCCGTGGTGCGCTCGTCGTAGATCTGCATTCTGTACATACCGACGTTGCGCTTGCCGGTTTTGGGGTCTTTGGTGATGACGCAGGGGAGGGTGATGAACGGGCCTCCGTCCTGCGGCCAGGTTTTGAGGACGGGCAGGTTGAGGAGGTTGACTTCATCGCCTCGAAGGATGACTTGCTTGCAGGGAGCGTCCTTGGCTGCAACGACTTTGGGGATAAAGCTCCCTATTTCAGCCAGTTTGGGAAGCATCTTGAGCTTGTCCATGAAGCCTGTCGGGGTTTCGGGCTTGAGGAGGACGCGGATGCGGTCGGCGATGGCGTCGAGCGAGTCGGTTTCGAGGGCGAGACGCATCCGGCGCTCGCTGCCGAACTGGTTCATCAGGACTTTGGCTCCGGGGTATCCTTTGACATTCTCGAAGAGGAGGGCTGGGCCTCCGGCCTTTGGGGTGCCGCGGCCGGACTTGGCGGCGCGGTCGGCGATCTCGGCCATTTCGAGGTCGGTCGAGACCTCTTCGGTGATGCGCTTCAGCTCTCCGGCTTTGTGGAGTGTGTTGATCCAGTCGCGCAGGTCGTTATAGGCCACGATTCTCTCCTTCGGGGTGGTACCCCCCCTCCCCCTTAAAGTATGCAAATTCCATGTTCTAAAGAGCTTAGGTTCGGACTTCCGGGTGGAGTGCCTGTCTAGTGTACCCCTTGGGTGAGGGTGAGGCTTGTCAAGTCCGGGTGTCAGATAGGAAGCCCTGTATGCCGGGCCTTCAGAGGGTGCTGAAAAAGTGCGTTCAGTAGTGCGTGGAGAAAGGCCCGGGACTAAAGTCCCTAAAATTTGCTGGTTTTTTCGTGGGGCTGAAGCCCCACGCTAATCCCCAAAAGCAAACACAAAGACTTTTTCAGCAGCCTCTTCAGCCCTCGATTTTGTGGAGCTGCTGACCTGGGCCTACGGCCCAGGCTGGTATAGGTCGCGCCGTTGGCGCTTTTTGGTACGCGGCTGTTATTTATGTCTCGCAAAACTTACCTATAAAGGCCCGGGGCTAAAGCCCCCTTGAATTTGCCGGATTTTCCATGGGGCTGAAGCCCCACGCTCATCCCAAAAAGCAACCGCAAAGACTTTTTCAGCACCCTCTAAAGCCCCATTGAATTGAGGGACGTGATGGCGTGGCTGAAGCCACGCCCCTTCAAAACGAAGACGTAATCAGAGGTTCCTTATATCTTGATGAAGATGCGTTTGCGCCAGAGGAGCCAGTTGGGGATGAGGCAGAGGGCGACGAAGCTCAGGGCGAAGGCCACGGAGGTCAGCTCCGTGGAGTGGCCACGGGCAAAGATGTTTTGGTAGATCCAGTGCCATGCGGTGGTGTATCCGCTCTTCTCCAGGCTGGATGGAATCTTGATCCAGATCGTGGTTTCTACGAAGAGGATGGAGAGCGCGTAGACCGTGATGGCGTTCGAGCCGAAGACCAGCCACGGCCAGGTGAGCCACTTCCCTGCTTTGGTTTCGTGGAGACGCCTGGCGTCCATGAGCCAGTAGCAGACGGCCAGCCCCACGAGCGAGCATCCGGCGGCGAAGAGTACGTAGGAGCTGGTCCAGAGATTCTTGTTGATGGGAAACCACGGGTTCCAGATGAGGCCCGCTGCGATGCCTGCGGCTCCGGTGAGCAGCAGGCCGTTTCGGCATTGGGCTTTGGTGATGCGAACCGGTTCCGGTGCGTCGGTGCGCCTGAGCCAGAGCGCGGCGACTGCTCCGAGCAGCGTGGTGGCAATGGCCGGGATGGTGCTCAGGAAGCCTTCCGGGTCGTGGGTGTGTTGATAGAGGACGCCGGTATGGATGGTGCGGAGCGTGAAGGCGCTGATGGCGCGGTCGAGCCATGCGGCCAGGTTGCGTTCGGGGTCGAGCAGCGGCATCTGGTGCGTTGGGATGCCGAAGCCGGGGACGGGGACGAAGCGCATCAAGGCCCAGTAGCCGACGAGCAGCGCGGCGGCGATGGCCAGCAGGTTGCGCGCGCGCTGCGTGTAGAGGCAGATGACTCCGGCGACGAGATAGCAGATGGCGATGCGGGTGAGGACTCCGTAGATGCGGAGGTGGGTGAGGTGGAAGTGCGGGTAGGCGCTCAAGAACATTTTGAGCGCGAAGATGATGACGGCGCGGCGAACGATGTGGCCAGCGAGAGCGCGGCGGCTGTCTCCGCGACGGAGGCGGGAGTTGAGCGAGAGGATGATGGCCGCGCCGACAAGGAAGAGGAAGTTGGGGAAGACGAGGTCGGTGAGGGTCCAGCCGTTCCATTTGGAGTGGTCGAGCTGGGCGTAGACGTGCGCCCAGTCGCCGGGGTCGTTGACGAGGATCATGAAGGCGATGGTGATGCCGCGGAGGACGTCGATGGAGAGGACGCGGGTGGCGGGTGCGCTGGTTTGGGCTTGCATCGTGTGATTCATCATCGCTCAGGCGAGGGGCTTTGCGGAAGGGCATACTCCAGGGGCTAAAGCCCCAGACTTTGCGGCCCCGGAGAGACCCAAGGCTAAAGCCTTGGGGTACCTAGAGGCAGTGGATGTCCCGGAGTGGCCCAAGGCTAAACCTGGAGGCAGTGGATGTCCCGGAGTGGCCCAAGGCTTAAACCTAGAGGCAGTGGATGTCCCGGAGTGGTCCAAGGCTGAACAGGCTGCGGAAAAGTGCGTCTACAGGCATAGTACGAAAGGCCCGGGGCTAAAGCCCCTTGATTTTGCTGGCGATTTCGCAGGGCTAAAGCCCTGCGCTCCCACCCAAAAGCACATAGATCGAGCTTTCCGCAGCCTGTGAAGCCTTGGGGTACTCAAAGGCAGTGGATGCACCTGACGGGAACATTTGTGGAGTGGAGGTTGTCTAACGTAGTGGCCGCGTTCCTCGCTGGATGCGCACCTTGAAGGACAGAGGGTGCCTGCATGTTCGAGGACAGTCTGGTTGCGTCGCGGGTGGCGCGGGTTCCAACAGCGAAGCGGTGGGCAATCGGTGGAGCGTTTGGCGCGCAGTGCGTTTTGGCGGCTTTGGCGATTGTGCTGCCGATGCTGCATCCGGCGGCGTTGACCGTGAAGATTGCTGCGCCTCCTGTCTGGATGCCGGTGATGCGGAAACCGCCGGTGCCGGTTCATGTGCGGCAGGTGCAGAACTCCGCGTCTGCTCCGGCGTCCGCGCCGGTTGCTGAGACGAGGGCGCTGTTGTTCCCTACGACTCCATCGCGGCAAAGCAGTGTTGGGGACGCTCCTCCGATGGCTGCGATGCCTTTTGGCGGTGGCATGGGGGATTCGATTCCGGCTGGGCTGGCAACTGGAAATGGGCATGGCCCGCGCGTGTCGGTTGCGCCTGGGCGGGCGTCTGGGCCTTTGCGAATTTCAAAGGGAGTGACTGATGGCATGTTGCTGGCGCCGATTCGCCCGGTGTATCCGGCGATTGCGCGGGCGGCGGGGATTCAGGGGACGGTGGTCGTCGAGGCGGTGATCTCGCAGGCCGGGGCGATTGAGAGCCTGAGGGTGGTCAGCGGGCCAGAGATGTTGCGCGGCGCGGCGGTGGAGGCGATTCGCGCGGCGCGGTATCGGCCTTATCGGTTGAATGGGAGCCCGACTGCGGTCGAGACGACGATTACGGTGAACTTCACGATGGGCGGGTGAGTGCAACGAGGGGTCGGTTGGCTGCCTGCTTTCATTCACCCCAAGGGCTAAAGCCCCCGTGATTTTGCCGCGGCAGAGAGACCCAAGGCTAAAGCCTTGGGGTACCCGGAAGCGTGGACATGGGCAAAAGTGATGGGTTGGGTGTGTACATCCCGCCCATCCCAAAAGCGCGGTGGATGGGGCACGAGAGCATGTGCTGGGAGAGATGAGACCCCACCTTAGCGACGATGAAACCGTCGCGAAGATGGGGCACCCGGGTTTTGTGGCCGGTTGGAGAAAAAGCAGATTCCTCCGCTGCGCTACGGAATGGAAATACAAAATGCGCTACGGAATGGAAATGCTAAATGTGCTGCGGAATCGAAATACAAAATGTGCTACGGAATGGAAATGCTAAATGTGCTGCGGAATGGAAATGCAAAAGACCGGAGCGGCAATCAGGCGGATGGGGCGTGGGTGGTGGCTGGGAGGATCTTTTGCACGGCTGCGGGGTGGGGTTCGTCGGAGACGTAATCGATGAGCGGGTAGCCGGCGTGCTTCCAGCCGTCGAAGCCTCCGCGCAGCGGGCGCACGCGGTAGATGCCCATCTTGTGGAGCTGCATGGCGAGTTTGGCGCTGGTCTCTTCGCTGGGGCAGGTGCAGTAGAGAATGACGTCGCGGTCGCGGGGGATGATCTCGGAGTGCTCGCGGACTTCGTTGGGGCCGATGCGGAGCGCGCCAGGAAGAACGCGCGGGTCGGGCAGGTAGTCGAGCGGGTGGCGGAGATCGACGATGAAGGGCGGCGTGTTGCCGTTGCGCTCGGCATCGTCAAGCATCGACTTCAGCTCTTCGGGGTCGATGCGCATCTCGCGCACCTGCGTGAGAAACCTGCGCTGGTTCCACAGGCGGCGGGCGAGGAAGCCGAGCACCATCAGGACAAAGATGATGAAGGCGAAGTGGCCGAGCCAGGTCAGGAACCGCTCGCTCTTTTTGGCGATGTCTCCGAAGAAGCGCCCGGCGAGGATGAAGGCTTCGGCCCAGAGGATGGAACCGGCGAGGTCCCAGAGGAAGAAGCGCGCGTAGGGCGTGCCGATCTGTCCGGCGATGGGCGGCGCGACGGTGCTGAGGCCGGGGATGAACTTCGAGAAGAGCAGGGTCGAGTCGCCGCGGCGGCTGAAGTAGTTTTCCGTCTTGCTGACGCAGGTGGAGGCTTCGAGCGAGAGGCGGCAGAGGAGCTTGAGGACGCTGTTGCCGTAGCGGCGGCCGAGATAGAACCAGGCGCTGTCGGAGAGCAGGCAGGCCGCGATGACGGCGAGCAGCACGGGGCCGTGGTGCAGGCGGTGGGTCGCCGTCAGGGTGCCTGCGGTGAGAAGGACCGGAATGCTGGGGACGGGGATGCCGATCTGCTCCACCAGTACCCACAGAAAGATGATGAGGTAGGCGTAGTGGACGAAGAATTCGAGGGCAATCGGCATGGGGGTCTCTACTACGTAGATGAATGAAGTTGGCGGGTGGATGCGCGGCTTGGCTTTAAAGATACACAGCCCGGATGCGGGATGCATCCGGGCTGCGGTGAGGCGGGCCGGCCGCTACTTTACGCGGACATCGGGGACGACGGAGAAGCCGGGGCGGAGCTTCTGGTCGGAGTTCTCCTGGGTCAGGTTGGTGAAGTCGATGCGGACCGGAATGCGCTGCACCACCTTGACATAGTTGCCGGTGGCGTTCTCGGGCGGGAAGAGCGAGAGGCGCGAGCCGGTGGCGCCGCCGATCTGCGTGACTCGGCCTGAGAACTTGCGTCCGCCGAGCGCATCGACCTCGATGGTGACGGGCTGGCCCTGGTGCATCCGGTCGATCTGGGTCTCCTTGAAGTTGGCCGTGACCCAGAGATCAGTGAGCGGGATGATGGTCAGGAGGTCCTGGCCAACGCCGAGGTTTGCGCCGACCTGCACGTTCTTTTTGTTGACGATGCCGGTGGCCGGCGCGGTGATCCTGGTATAGCTGAGGTTCAGGACGGCCTGATCGACTTTGGCCTGCGCCTGCTTGACTTCGGCGAGTGCGGCGTTGGCACGGGCCTGCTGGGCGCGTACCTGCTGGGGGCCGTTTTTGATGGACTCGGTGGCCTGCGACTTCGATGCCGCAAGACGCTGTAGAGCCTGGCTGACGGCGGCGCGCTGCGCGATGACCTGCGCTTCAGCTTCGAGCACTCCGGCTTTGTTGGCGGCGGCCTGCGCGATGGCGCCGTCGTACTGCTGCTTCGAGATGACATCCTTCTGGACGAGCGGCGTGTAACGCTCGACGTCGAGGTCGGATTTGGTCTCGTTGGCCTTGGCCTGCTCGACGCGGGCCTCGGCGGCCTGGGCCTGCTTCTGGGCCTGATCGACCGCAGCCTGCGCGCCGTCTACGTCGGAGCGCGTGGTGGTGACGCTGGTGTTGACGCTGACGCTGGTGATGGGCACGTTGGCGGTGGCCTGAATGGCAGACGCCTGCGCGCTGGCGAGGTTGGCCTGCGCCTGTTCGAGCGCGACCTGGTAGTCCTTGGGATCGATCTCGGCGAGTAGCTGGCCGGCTTCGACCTTCTGGTTGTCCTCGACGTAGACCTTGATGACCTGTCCGGCGACGCGGGAGCTGACCTGATAGATGTCACCGTCCACCTGCGCGTCGTCGGTGCTTTCAGTGAAGGTGGAGTGCCAGTAGAAGAGGCCCGCGCCGATGAGCAAAAGAAGGACGACCCCGAGTACAACGAATTTGCGGCGGGGATTTTTCTCCTGCGTCTCTTCGGGGGCTGCTTCGGGAGTCTTGGTTTCGTCTGACAAGGTTACTTTCCTCCAAGATAAACTTTGTAGCTGGTCTCGGCGGCGCCGAGGGCGCGCGCGAGGGCGAGCTTCGCCACGTTGTGCTGATAGAGCGCGCTGATGTACTGGTCGTTGGCCTGCTCGGTCTGGGCCTGCGCCTGCGAGACGGCGAGGTTGTCGGAGACGCCTGCGTGGAACCGTTGCTGCGCTTCGTCGAGCGCCTCTTTGGCAAGCTCGACGTTCGAGCGCGTGGCTTCGACGAGTTTGGCGGCGGCCTGAATGTCGAGCAGGCTGTCGCGGATGTCCTGATTGACCTGCTGGGCCTGGTCGGCGAGCCTGGCGCGGGCGGAGTCGTACTGCGCGGCGGCGACCTGTTCCTGGCCGCGCGTTTTGGCGACTTGCAGGATGGGCGCTGTCACCTGGCCTGTGGCGGTGAACGTGCCGTGCGAGTGGCCGGGGGTTTCGCCGAGGTCGCCGTAGTCTCCTGCGAAGCTGGCGACAGGAAGCTGGTAGGCCCAGGCGGACTTCTTCTCGGCGGCGGCGGCTTTGACCTGCTCTTCCGAAGCGGCGAGGTCTTTGCGGTTCTTGAGCGCGTTGGCGAAGGCGGTCTCGGGATCGGTGGCATCGAGCGCGGCAAAGGGCACTTTGTCGGTGAGGCGGAACTTCTGGTCGAGCGGAAGGCCGATGGCGCGGGCGAGTGCGAGCTTGTCCTTCTCGTACTCGTTCTTCGCGGAGATGAGGCGCTGCTGCTCGTTCTGGTAGTCCACCTGCGCGCGGAGCACGTCGAGCCTGGGGCTGGTGCCTGCGTCGTGCGCTGCGGTGGCCTGATCGAGCGAGAGCTTCGAGGTGGCCAGTTCGGCCGTAACGGCGTCGATGCGGGCGCTGTCGGCGATGGCGACGAGATACGCATTGCCGACGGTGAGGACGACGAGGTCGCGCGCGTCCTGTGCGGTAAGGTGCGCGGCGTTGAAGTTGTGTTTGGCCGCGATGTAGTTCTCGAGAGCAGAGACGTTGACAAGGTTCTGCGTCAGATAGGCGCGGAAATCCACGGTCTGGAACGGGCCGACGATAGGGTTGAGGCCGGGAAACTTCAGGCCAAACGCCGCGAGGTTGACCTGCTGGACTTCGACGCTGGCCGCTCCGGTGACGGTGGGCAAGAGCGCCTGCAACTCTTCAAGGCGCTGGCCCGAGGCGCTCTTCTCCGCCGAAGATTGAAGGATGAGGCCGAGGTTTTGCTGGAGGCCGCGATGGATGGCTTCGTCGAGCGAGAGGTCGAGCACGCCCGCGGTCGCCTTGCCCGTGACGACGCTGCCGCTGAAAGAACCTTGGTTTGCCTGCGCGCCGTTCTGGCCGGAGGCGGTGTAAAGCTGCTGCTGCGCGCCCGCGATGGGCGAGCTTTCGGTCGCGGTGCTGGCGCCGCTGGCGGGCGTGTGCGGGGCCTGTGCTTTGCCCGGTGCGGTGAGCAGGCAAAGGGCGAGCGCAACAGAGATGCTTCCGGCGGCGCTCCCGGTCCAGGACGCTGGTTTGCTCTTCCTCATACGGTTGATGTTACCTGTATCGTCTGCATTTGGTTGAAGGGTGTGTCGGCCACTGGATCAAGCTGCGTTGTCTGGGCCAAGGCTCATGCATTGTTTATGATGCGGGTATCGAGAGGAAGGCTTCAAAAAGTGACATGGAGAGACTGCTGAAGAAATCCGTTTGCGTTGGTTGGAGAAAAGGCCCGGGGCTGGAACATTTTCCCAGGCATAGCCCGGCGCGGGCGATGCGAAACGCAGATTCCCTGCGGGAATGACAACGAAAAGGGAAACTGGATCCTATCCGGAGCAGATACACTCATTGTACGACTTCAATCGTTTTAGCAGAGGTGGCGGATGTTTCTGGGAGTGGACGTCGGGACGGGCGGGACGCGGGCGGTGTTGGTGGACCGGGCAGGCAGAGTGGTGGCATCGTGTGCGAGCGAGCACGCGCCGATTCGCTCCGAGCACATCGGCTGGGCGGAGCAGGAGCCGGAGGATTGGTGGCGCGCCGCGCGTGAGGCGATTGCCGGAGCGATGGCCGCGAGCGGGCTGGCGGGCGCGGAGATTGAGGCCGTTGGGCTGACCGGACAGATGCACGGCTGCGTGATGCTGGACGCAGACGGCAACGTGCTGCGGCCTGCGCTGATCTGGTGCGACCAGCGCACGCAGCACGAGTGCGACTGGCTGACGGAGAAGATTGGCTTCGAGCGGCTGATTGAGCTGACGTGCAATCCTGCGCTGCCGAACTTTACCCTGACGAAGCTGCTGTGGGTGCGCAAGCATCAGCCGGAGATATTCAGCAAGATTGCGCACGTGCTGTGTCCGAAGGACTACGTGCGCTACCGGATGACGGGCGAGCTTGCGATGGACATGCAGGAGGCCAGCGGCACGCTGCTGCTGGATGTGACGCATCGGCGCTGGTCGCGGGAGGTGGCCGACGCGGCGGGGATTCCGATGGCCTGGCTGCCGAGGTTGTTTGAAGGGCCGGAGATTTGCGCGCGCGTGAGCGACGTTGGCGCAGGCGCTACAGGGCTCGCTGCGGGCACGCCCGTTGCTGCGGGTGCGGGCGATCAGGGCGCGGGCGCGGTGGGCATGGGGATTCTTGCGCCGGGGTCGGTGTCGGCGACGATTGGGACGAGCGGCGTGGTGTTTGCCGCGACCGATGCGCCTGCCAAGGACCGGCTGGGGCGGCTGCATACGTTCTGCCATGCTGCTCCGGGGCGCTGGCATGTGATGGGCGTGACGAACGGCGCGGGGCTGAGCCTGCGCTACTTCCGCGATACGTTCTCGTCGGGGGAGAGCTATGAGGACTTGATGAAGCTGGCGGCGGAGGCCCCTGCGGGCAGCGCGGGGTTGATGTGGGCTCCGTACCTGTTTGGCGAGCGCACGCCGCATCTGGACCCGAAAGCTCGCGCGGCGTTTGTGGGGATTACGGCTTCGCATACGCGGACGCACTTTGTGCGGGCGGTGCTGGAGGGGGTGGCGTTCAGCTTGCGCGACACGTTGACGCTCTTCGCGGAGCTTGGCGTGCCGGTGAAGGCTATCCGGCTGGGCGGCGGCGGCGCGCGCGGGCCGTTGTGGCGGCAGATTCAGGCGGATGTGTATGGGCATCCGGTAGAGTTGCTGGAGGCCGAAGAGGGTGGCGCGTTCGGCGCGGCCCTGCTGGCTGGGACGGGAGTTGGGGCATGGGTGAGCGTCGAAGAGGCTTGCGCCGCGACGGTGCGGGTGAAGGAGACGATTGCGCCCGAGCACGCTGCGGCGATGAATGTGGCCTATGAGGAGTACCGGCGGATATATCCTGCTCTGAAAGAGATTTCGGTAGCCTGAGGCGGAAAAGCAGATTCCTCCGCTGCGCTGCGGAATGGAAATGCAATAAGAGGAGTAGAGCATGAGCGGGGAGATTGGGGTTGCGGTTATCGGGTTTGGGCTTGCGGGCCGCGTGTTTCATGCGCCGTTTGTGAGCGCGGTGCCCGGGCTGCGGCTTGAGGTGATTGTCCAGCGCAAGGGCGACGAGGCCGCGAAGGCGTATCCGAAGGTGCGGATTCTGCGGTCGTTTGAGGAGGCGCTGAGCGATGCTGCCGTGCAGCTTGTTGTTGTCGGCACGCCGAATGCGACGCATTACGAACTGGCGAAGCAGGCTTTAGAGGCGGGTAAGCATGTCGTCGTCGATAAGCCCTTTACGGCGACCAGCGCGGAGGCGAAGGAGCTTTCGGGCCTGGCGCGAGCCAAGGGGCTGGTGCTTGCTCCGTTTCACAATCGGCGGTGGGATGGAGATTTTCTGACTGTCCGCAGATTGGTTGAGTCGAACGCCGTGGGGCGGCTTGTCACCTTCGAGTCGCACTTCGACCGCTTCCGTCCGATGCCGCGCGAGAACACGTGGAAGGAGGCGGGCAACGACGCGAACGGGATGCTGTTTGACCTGGGGCCGCATCTGGTCGATCAGGCGCTCGCGCTGTTTGGCGTGCCCGAGGCAATTACGGCGAGCGTTCGCAAGGACCGCGACCATACCGATATTGAGGATGCGTTCGACATTACGCTGCATTATCCTCGGCTGCTGGCGCACTGCCGCGCGAGCTATCTGGCGTGCGATGCTTCGCCGCGGTTTCTGCTGCATGGGACGAAGGGCAGCTTCAAGAAATATGGGCTTGATCCGCAGGAGCCTGCACTGGTTGGCGGGGCGAAGGTGCCTCGGATGGGCGAGGGCGATTGGCTGGGCGAGCCGGAGTCAGACTGGGGCGAGTTGACGGTCGCTCCTGACTTGAACAATCCGGGGACGCTGGTCAAAGAGCCGATCAGGACTGCGAACGGCGATTACCGTCTCTACTATGCTAATGTGCGGGACGCGATCAACGGCACGGCGGAGTTGGCGGTGAAGCCGGAGGATGCTTACCGCGTGATTCGGTTGCTGGAGATGGCGAGGGAGAGCAGTGCGGAGGGGCGGACGCTGACGGTGGACTTTTAGGCGAGGGTTCTTGGGCGAATCTCTACACTGCTGATAAAGAGGAATAACGGCAAGAGTAAAGACAAAAGCCCGTTGGTTAGCTTTGTACATTCCCACCCATCGCAAAAGCACGATGGATGGGGCACCCGTTCTTTCGTGGCTGCCCAAGAAAAGCGGATTCCTCCGCTTCGCTGCGGAATGACAATTTCAAAAAACGGAATGACTACGCCACAAAACAGTGCTGCCTAACTGGACTGGCCGTAGGTGGCTTTGGGGCCGTGTTTGCGGAAGTAGTGGCGGTCGAGGAGGGCTTGCGAGACGCCTTGTGCGTTGGCGCGGAGCGTGAGGGTGTTGTAGGCCATTTTGGCTACGGCTTCGAGGACGACGGCGTTGTGGGCGGCGTCGTGGGCGTTGCGGCCCCAGCAGAAGGGGGCGTGGCCGTTGACGAGGCAGGCGGGGACGGCGAGCGGGTCGATCTTGTTGTGCTGAAAGTGGTGGACGATGGCTGCGCCGGTCTCGTGGACGTAGCGGCCGCCGATGGCTTCGTCGGTGAGCGGGGCGGTGACGGGGACGGGGCCGTAGAAGTAGTCGGCGTGCGTGGTGCCGAGCGCAGGGATGGGCAGGCCGGCCTGGGCGAAGCTGGTGGCGAACTCGGAGTGCGTGTGGACGACGGCTCCTATGGTGGGGAACTCGCGGTAGAGGAGCGTGTGGGTGTCGAGGTCGGAGGAGGGCTTGAGGTTGCCTTCGACGATGGTGCCGTGGATGTCGGTGACGACCATGTGCTCGGGCTTGAGTTCGTCGTAGTCCACGCCGGAGGGTTTGATGACGACGAGGTTCTGCTCGCGGTCGATGCCGCTGGCGTTTCCGAAGGTATAGAGGACGAGGCCGCGGCGGACGAGTTCGAGGTTGGCTTCGAGGACCTGGGTGCGGAGTTCTTTGAGGAGCATCGTTGGCCTTTGGTTGGGGATACGTTTACAGGATAGAACAGGATTTTCGCTGCCGCGAAATTAGGCCCACCTTAGCGACGATAAAACCGTCGCGAAGATGGGGCACCCGGCCTGGTATCTCTTGCCTTGACGCTTGGTAGAGTAGATGCATGGATATTGAGCAGGATGTGAAGGTTGCGGCGCTGCCGAAGGGTTTCGAGTGGGGCGCGGTGAAGGCGGGAATCAAGGCCAGCGGAAAGCTGGACGTGGCAGTTGCGGTGGCTCCGAAGATGGCGACGGCGGCTGCGATGTTTACGAAGAACCTGGTGGTGGCCGCGCCGGTGACGGTGGGACGCAGGCATCTGGCGGCCAGCGGCGGGCGCGTGGGCGTGGTGCTGGTGAATGCAGGCAACGCGAACTGCGCGACAGGACAGCCGGGGATCGATGCGTGCGTGAAGACGTGCTCGGCGGCGGCGGAGACATTTGGCTGCATCTTCGATGAGGTCTTCCCTTCCTCGACCGGGATTATCGGCGTGCCGTTTCCGGGCGAGAAAGTCGTTGCCGCGATGCCTGCGCTGAAGGCCGCGCTGGGCAGCACGAATGATCACGCGGAGCAGTTTGCGACGGCCATCATGACGACCGACACGCGCATGAAGGTGGCGCGGGCGGTGGTGGATGTCGATGGCGTCGAGGTGAGGATTTGGGGTGCGGCGAAGGGCGCGGGGATGATTCATCCGCAGCTTGTCGCGCCGACGGGGCCGCCGCACGCGACGATGCTGGTCTATCTCTTCACCGACCTGATCGCCGAAAGCGGGCAACTGCTTGCGCTGCTGGAGCGCGCGGTGGAGCGGAGTTTCAATTCGATCTCGGTGGACGGCGACACTTCCACGAATGACACGGTGCTACTGCTGGCGAGCGGCGCGAGCGGCGTGAAGCTGAATGCGCGCACGAAGGAGCCGTTCGAGAATGCGCTGAAGCTGGTGTGCGGATCGCTGGCGCACCAGATTGTGGACGACGGCGAGGGTGTAACGCATGTCGTTACGCTGCATGTGACCGGAGCGCGGACCGAGGCGGAGGCGAAGCAAGTGGCGAAGGCGATTGCTCATTCGCCGCTGTGCAAGACGGCGTGGTCGAGCGCGGACCCGAACTGGGGACGGTTGATTGCTGCCGCCGGATATAGCGGCGTGGAGTTTGATCCTGCGCACGCACGGATTTCTATTGGGGCGATTCCCGTGTTCGAGGCGGGTGTGCGGGCGGAGTTTGATAAGGCCGATGCTCATACGGTGATGATGCAGCGCGAGTACACCATTGCGATTGACCTGGGCGTGGGCGAAGCGGAGTGCAGGTTTCTGACGTGCGATCTGACGGAGGAGTACGTCAGGATTAATGCGGATTATTCGACGTAGAAAGTAAAGACAAAAACTGCCGGATTGAGTTTCGTGCTTTCCCACCCATCGCAAAAGCGCGATGGATGGGGCACCCGGGCCTTTGTGGTGGGTTGGAGAAACGCAGATCCTCCCGCTTCGCGGAAGGATGACAACTAAAAGTAAGGATGACAACAGGAGTTGAGGGGCAAACGAGGAGCTTTCGTGTCTGTGCGGTTATGGGGCGGCAGATGACGTTTGCGCGCGTAACGATTTATCCTTAATACAAGAACGCGATATGGGGGCATAAGGGACAGTTATGACGACGAAGCTTGAGACGCCGGCTGCTGCGCAGGATTTTTCCGAAGAGATGTCGGAGTGGATTGAGGCGTTTGACGACGTCGTTGCCGGAGACTGGGAGCACGGTGCGAAGCTGCTGGGCGCTCTCCGCCAGCGCGCACGAGAGGCCGGCGTGCCGACTCCAAGCGAGACGGTGACTCCTTACCGCAACACGATTCCGAAGCACGATGAGGTTCCTTACCCCGGCGACCGGAAGATGGAAAAGAGAGTCGAGGCACTCATTCGCTGGAATGCGATGGCGATGGTGCATGGGCAGAACAAGAAGGACCACGGCATCGGCGGACACATCTCGACCTATGCCTCGCTTTCCACGCTTCTCGAAGTCGGGTTCAATCATTTCTTCCACGCAAAGTATGGGGACCAGCCGGGAGACTTTGTCTACTTTCAAGGGCACGCTTCGCCGGGCGTGTATGCGCGGGCTTATCTGGAGGGGCGCTTCGATGATGACCGGCTGAAGAACTTCCGCCACGAACTGCGCGGGACGCCGGGGCTGTCGTCGTATCCGCACCCGTGGCTGATGCCGGACTTCTGGAACTTTCCCACCGTGTCGATGGGTATCGGGCCGCTGAATGCGATCTATCAGGCGCGGTTCATGCGCTATCTGGAGCACCGCGGGCTGATTCAGCCGACTCCGCGCAAGGTGTGGGCGTTTGTGGGCGACGGCGAGACCGATGAAGTCGATACGCTGGGGGCGATCTCTCTGGGAGCGCGCGAGAAGCTGGACAACCTGATCTTTGTGGTGAACTGCAATCTGCAGCGGTTGGACGGGCCGGTGCGCGGCAACAAGCGCATCATCGACGAACTGGAAGCGACGTTCCGAGGCGCGGGATGGAATGTCATCAAGGTGATCTGGGGCGCGGACTGGGATGCGCTGTTCGAGCGCGACCACACGGGCCTGCTGCTGCGCAGAATGGAAGAGTGCGTCGATGGCGACTTCCAGACCTTCAAGGCAAAGGATGGAGCGTTTCTGCGCTCGCACTTTTTTGGGAAGTATCCTGAGCTGCTGGAGTTGGTGAAGGACTACACCGACGAGGATCTGATCCGGCTGCATCGCGGCGGGCACGATGCGACGAAGATCTACAACGCCTACAAGCGCGCGGTCGATCATAAGGGCGGACCAACCGTGATCCTGGCCAAGACGGTGAAGGGCTATGGCATGGGCACCGCGCAGGCCCGCAACGCGACGCACAACGAGAAGAAGCTGACCGATGACGGCGTGGCTGCGTTCGTGAAGCAGTTCGACATTCCGCTGCCGGAGAGCGCGGCGAAGGACGGCTCGTTCTACAGGCCCGCGGCGGACGCCGCCGAGATGCAGTATATGCAGCAGCGGCGCGCGGAGTTGGGCGGGTATCTGCCATCGCGGCGTGTACCGCAGAGCGACTTCAAGGCTCCGGGGTTGGACGAATTCAAGGAGTGGACGGCGGGCTCGAAGGGCCGCGCGGTCTCGACGACGATGGGGTTTGTAAGCATCCTGCGGCACCTGATGAAGGACCCGAAGATCGGCAAGCTGATTGTGCCGATTGTGCCGGATGAAGGCAGAACGTTCGGCCTGGAGTCGGCCATCAAGCAGGTGGGCATCTATGCTCCCGAGGGGCAGAAGTATCAGCCGCACGACGCGGACATGCTGCTGAGCTACCGCGAGGAGCAGGACGGACAGATTCTTGAAGAAGGAATTACCGAGGCGGGCTCGATGGCCTCGTTCACCGCGGCGGGCACGGCGTATGTGAACTATCGCGTCCCAATGGTTCCCTTCTACATGTACTATTCGATGTTCGGGTTCCAGCGCATCGGCGACATGGTGTGGGCGTTTGCGGACTCGCGCGGCAAGGGCTTCCTGATGGGCGGAACGGCAGGCCGCACGACGATGCTGGGAGAAGGCTTGCAGCATCAGGACGGGCACAGCTTCGTCCTTTCGAGCACCGTGCCGACCTGCGTGAGCTACGACCCGGCGTATGTGTACGAGCTGGCGGTCGTCGTGCAGGACGGCATTCGCCGCATGTACGAAAAGGGCGAGGACGTCTTTTACTACATCACGATGTACAACGAGGACTACGCCATGCCCGCGATGCCGGAAGGCGTCGAAGAAGGCATTCTGCGCGGCATGTACAAGCTGAAGGCCGCGTCGGGCGAGCCTGCGATTGCGCTGTTCGGCAGCGGCACCATTCTGAACGAGACGCTGCGCGCGCAGGAGATTCTGGCGATGAAGTACGGCGTTCAGGCCGATGTGTGGAGCGTGACCAGCTACAACGAGCTGCGGCGCGATGCGCTGGCCGTCGAGCGGTGGAACAGGCTGCATCCGGCGGAGAAGGAGCGCGTGCCGTATCTGCTGACGGCGCTGGGCGGCTTCAAGGGGCCGATCGTCGCGGCGAGCGACTACATGAAGACGCTGCCGGACGCGCTGGCGCAGTGGCTGCCTTCGCGGCTGGTCGCGCTCGGCACCGACGGCTTCGGGCGCAGCGACAATCGCGAGCACCTGCGGCGTCACTTCGAGGTCAACGCGGAAGCCATTGCGGGCGCGGCTCTCTCGAAGCTGGCGCGCGAGGGCAAGTTCAAGGCGAAGGACGCGGAGAAGGCGCTGGCCGAGCTTGGGCTTAATGTTGAGGCAGGCGATCCGGCGCGGGCCTGACGTCATCCGGTTTACGTTGTTGAAGAGAGGGTTCCGTTCGGGACCCTTTCTTGCTGCCATCGAAAGACATGCACGTGGAGGGTGGTTTGAGTAAGGCAAAGCCGTTCGAGAATCCGCTGGTTCCCAATCGAAAGCTGAAGCAACTTTATGCGGCGATGGTCGAGGCGCGCGTGCTGGACGAGTTCGCGGCGCGCACCGCTGGCAAGGTGAAGTGCGGGATGCTGAAGTCCACGCGCGGGCAGGAGGCTTGCCGGGTGAGCACGGCGATGGAGCTGGCAGGCGGCGACCTGGTGTGCGATTCGCAGGACGGCGTGGTGATGCACAGGATCGCGGGGGCAAGCGTCGGCTCCGTACTTGCGCGGCTCGATGCGATTCGTTCCGGCGGAAAGAAGCGAGCGGCCAAGGCTCGGAACAACGCTACGCAGGTGCTGCCGTGGGTTGCGGATGCGGGCGACCGGTTGCGCATGGCGCTTGGCGCTGCACTGTCGGTCAAGATGCTTGGACACGCGAACCTCGTGGTTGTGTACGTGGATGGCAGGGAGCTTCCGGATGCGGTCTGGCGACGGGTGCTGGGGCTGGCGACGGAGCTTGAGCTGCCGGTCATCTTCGTCGTCTTGCCGGACGCTGCGGGAGTGCGCAGCGGCCGGAGCATGAGCGCAAAAGCGATCTCCTGCGGGGTTCCCGGGTTTCCCGTGGATGCAGGCGACGCGGTGGCGCTGTATCGCGTGGCGCAGGAGTCGATTGGCCGCGCGCGCGGCAATGGTGGGCCCGCGCTGATTGAGTGCCTGACTCATTTGTCGCAGAGTGCAGGGGAGGACGATCCGGTTGCGCAGATGCGCGGCTTCATGCTGGGACGCAGGGTTGCCGGCAAAACCTGGCTTGATGGCGTGGAACGTGTATTTCGCAGAAAGCTGGATGCAGCGGCAAAACGCACCCGGTCCAGGGCGGGCGAACGATAGCCGTCCAGACACCTCCTGTTTTTCCAGAGCGAAGGAAGGTCCGATTAGGTCCGCAAAGATGACTTCAGAGGCTAAAGAGGGTTTTTTCGCAGGGCCAAAGCCCTGCGCTCCCACCGACAAGCACGTAGACCGAGTTTTTTCGCAGCTTGTAAAGCCTCATTGAATTTAGCCGGTTTGCGGCATCCTTCGACTGCGCTCAGGACAGACTCCGAGGCCGTGCCCTTAACAGAAGCGAGACCTAATCGGAGGTTCGCTAACGCAGCCGGGCCGTCGATTTACACTGTTGGGGTAAGGCTACTCCCCTGCCCCTGAGGTGCGCGTGCGAACCGGAATTGTTCTCTGTCTTGCGGCCCTGGCCGTGTACGCAGCCTCTGCACAGACGCAAACCCCCACTACGATGCCGGGCGCGATGCCGCCGCCGGTCAACGCACCGCAAAGTTCGCTTCCTGCAAGACCCGCGCCTGTGCCGGAGCAAAAGCCTGCCATTCCCGCTACGCCGGCTCCGGAACCACCCGCCCCGCAGCAGACGTCGCAACCGCCCCAGCAGACTTCCATTCCCTCCCGTCCCGCTTATGCGCCTGTCACGGAGAGCGAGACGCCGCATGCCTACGGCTCGGTTTTTATCCCTGTGGATAGCTGGGTATATCCGGCGATGACGCGGCTGTATTCGATGGGCTACCTGGACACGATGTTTCTGGGGATGAGGCCGTGGACGCGGCAGAGCGCGCTGCACATGCTGCTGAAGTCGAAGGACGCCATCGTCAACAGCGACGATGAGCAGGCGCAGGAGCTGCTGGCCAAATTGCTGGACGAACTGAGCACGGAGCTGCCTGCCGCCGGCGCGTCGCGCGGAGCGGTGTATGGGTTGCAGTCCGCCTATACGCGCGTGATGGGGATTGGGGGAACGACGCTCGGCGACAGCTACCACCTGGGCCAGACGATCAGCAACGATTACGGACGTCCGTATGAGACAGGATTCAACAACGTCACGGGGTTTTCGACCGCCAATGAGTGGGGACGGTTTTCGCTTTACCTGCGAGGCGAGTATCAGCACGCTCCCTCGGGGACGGGGTATTCACAGGCGCTCGCCAGCCAGTTGTCGTTCAACGACCTGATTCACTATGTTCCGCCCAATGCGCCGCAGGCGACCATTCCTGCCGGTCCCATTGCGGCGCAGAATCCGTTCCGGCTGGTGGAGGGATCGCTCTCGTTCCACTGGTGGGGACATGAGATCTCAGCCGGCAAGTCGGACGCATGGCTTGGGCCCGCGCAGGGCGGCGCGATGGCCTGGTCGAACAACGCGGAGAATATCTACTCGTTCCGCATCGACCGCGTGGAGCCGCTCAACATCTTTCTCGTCTCGAAGCTGCTTGGGCCGATGCGCTATGACTTTTTCTATGGCAGCCTGAAGGGCCATACCGCACCCAATCATCCGTATGTTCACTCGGAGATGTTTTCTTTCCGTCCGACGAAGAACTTTGAATTCGGATTCCAACGGACGATTATCTTCGGCGGCGCGGGACACGAGCCGGTCACGCTGCACACCTTCCTGAAGGGATTTTTCGACACCAGCGACACGACGGTGGCGGAGAAGTACTCGCGCGACGACCCCGGCGCGCGGTTCAGCGACTTCAACTTCTCTTACCGGCTGCCGTTTGTGCGCAAGTATGCCACGCTGTACGTGGACTCGATCTCGCACGATGACGTGACGCCGATCAGCGCGCCTCGACGCGCGGCCTACCGGACTGGCCTTTATATTTCGCAGTTCCCGAAGCTGAACCGGCTTTCGCTGCGCGTGGAGGCGGTGACGACGGACCCGGGCGTCGCCAGAAGCAGGGGCGGCACGTTCAACTACTTCGAGGTCGTTCAGTTGCAGGGATACACCAACAAGGGCATCATCATGGGCGACTGGATTGGCCGGGAGGCCAAGGGCGGCCAGGCCTGGCTGACTTATCAGCTCTCGGGCAATGAATGGGTGCAGTTGGAGTACCTGAACAAAAAGACTCCGAAGGACTTCATCGCGGGCGGAACGACGCAGAACCAGTTCAAGGCAAGCCTGGTAAAGCGTCTGGGTCACGACGTGGAGTTGAATAGCTGGTACCAGTATGAAGGCTGGAAGGCCCCCATTTATAAGCCGGGGTTGCAGAAGAACAGCACGATTGCCGTGCAGTTGACCTGGTTTCCCAAGCTGCGCACGTTTCCGGCGGTGAAGTAGGACCAGCATCAGGGAAGGTCTGTAAGTACGCCAGCGTTCCCTCAGCGGCTAAACGGGCTGCGGAAAAGTCCATCCGTCTGCATGAGCAGAAAGGCCCGAGGCTAAAGCCCCTCGAATTTGCCGGCTATTTCGCAGGGCTGAAGCCCTGCGCTCCCACTGAAAGGCGCGTAGGTCGAGTTTTTCCGCTGCCTGTAAAGCCGCGTTGAGTCCAAGCGGCTTGCGGCATCCTTCGACTTCGCTCAAGACAGGCTCTGAAGCCGTGCCCTTAATAGAACCACGACTTGATCAGAGATTCCTCAGACTTCAACCATGCAGGACTTGAAGTAGCCGAGGGATTTCTCGAGCCCCTGCCGAAGAGCAATCTTCGGCTCCCACTTCAAAAGAGCCTTCGCCTTTGCGATGTCCGGACGACGGCGCGTAGGGTCATCCTGCGGCAAAGGCATAAAGCGAATCTCACTGCGGGATTGGGTAACGGCCTTGACCTCGTTGGCGCACTCGAGGATGGTCCACTCATTCGGGTTGCCGAGATTGACGGGCAGGCGTTCACCCGAGCGCGCCAGACGGAGGATGCCGTCGATCAGGTCGGAGACGTAGCAGAAGCTGCGCGTCTGCGAGCCGTCGCCGTAGATGGTCAGGGGATCGCCGCGCAGGGCCTGAATCATGAAGTTGGAGATGACGCGGCCGTCGCTGGGCTGAAGACGCGGGCCGTAGGTGTTGAAGATGCGGACCAGGTGCGTGTTGACGCCGTAGTAGCGATGGTAGGCCATGACGGCGGCCTCGGAAAAACGCTTGGCCTCGTCGTAGACGGAGCGCGGGCCAATGGGGTTCACATGTCCCCAGTAGGATTCAACCTGCGGATGCACCTCAGGGTCTCCGTAGCACTCGGAGGTGGAGGCGTGGAGGTGAACGGCGTTGTATTTGCGGGCGAGGTCGAGCGTATTGATGGTGCCGGCGGAGCCGACCAGGAGCGTTTCGACGCCGAGGCGGTTGTAGTCAACCGGGCTGGCGGGCGAGGCAAGATTGTAGATGAAATCGACGTTGCCCGCATCGAAGGGCTTTGTGATGTCGCACTCGACGAGATCAAAACGGGTCTCGGACGCCAGGTGGTCGATATTTGCCTGGCTGCCGGTCGAGAAGTTGTCCACGCCGATCACGGTGTGGCCCTCCGCGAGTAAAGCGTCACAGAGATGTGAGCCAAGAAACCCTGCTGCTCCCGTGACGAGAACTGTTTGAGACGCCATGAAACGCTACCGATTACCTTTCCACAAGCGAGGTATCCCCGTTGATCCTATAAGATGCGCGCAGACACAAGGTGTATCACGCTGTCGCCACGAAAAGCCAATGGTCCGGCGTTAGTTCGAGACGGCCGCGACAGACTGCCGCACCGGATACGACGTGGCCCGTCCAACGCTAAGATAGGTGAATCCTTGCTCCGCCATCGCTTGCGGCTCATAGAGATTGCGGCCGTCGATCACGATGGGGTAGCGAAGCGACTTGCCGAGCCGCTCCAGATCGAGGGTCGCAAACTCTCTCCAGTCGGTAAGAATAACGAGTGCGTCGGCGTTGTGCGCTGCCGAGTAGGCATCACCGGCGTATTGCAGCGCCGGGCTCTCCGGCAGGACTTCGCTCGCGCGCCGCATGGCCGCCGGGTCGAAGACGGAGATGTGGCAGCCTTCGGCAAGGAGCATCCGGATGAGATCGATGGCGGGAGATTCGCGGATGTCGTCCGTCTCGCCTTTAAAGGCAAGACCGAGGACGCCGAGATGTTTGCCGCGCAATGTCCATAGTGCGGAACGGATCTTGTCCAGAAACCGCTTTTTCTGCTGGGAATTAATCTTTTCCACTTCGGTGAGGAGACCGAAGTCGATGCCTAACTGCTCTGCGACCGAGCGAAACGCGGCGACGTCTTTCGGAAAGCAGGAGCCGCCGTAGCCGATTCCGGGACGCAGGAACCGCGGACCGATGCGGCTATCGAGCCCCATGCCGCGCGCGACCTGTTCGACATCGGCCCCGGCCGTCTCGCAGAGATTGGAGACGGCGTTGATGAAGGAGATTTTGAGGGCGAGGAATGCGTTGGAAGCGTGCTTGATGATCTCGGCGCTCTTGGTGGAGGTGAGCAGCAGCGGCGGCGGAGCGGCGGCCGCGCAGACGCCGGGGACCGCATCCGGGCGCTGATAGTACTCCCCTGTCGTGAGCGGAGCGTAGATGTCTTCGAGGATGGCTGCCGCGCGTTCGCTATCGGCGCCGACGACGATGCGATCGGGGTGGAGGAAGTCGGCGACTGCCGTTCCTTCGCGGAGAAATTCGGGATTGGAGACGACATCGAACTGATGGCGGTCGATGCCGTGGCGTTCGATGGCGCGGCAGATCCACTCGTTGGTGTAGACCGGGACGGTGCTCTTCTCGACGATGACTTTATAGCCTGTAATAGCTCGGGCCACCTCGCAGGCGACCGCCTCGACGTAGGAAAGGTCTGCATTTCCGGACTCGCCCTGCGGGGTCCCGACCGCGATGAAGATGGCTTCCGACTCGCGGGCGGCTTCGGCGAGGTCGGCAGTGAAACGGATCCGGCCGCCACGGTAGCGCGCGAGCAGTTCGGGCAAGTGGTTCTCGTGGATCAGGGTAGCGCCGCCTTCCAGCGCCGCGACCTTGCGTTCATCGTTGTCTACGCAGACGACGCGATGGCCCATCTCGGCGAAACAGGCTGCTGCCACCAGCCCGACATATCCGGAACCGACGACCGCAATTTGAATACTCTTGCTCATACTCTTGAAGCCAGGCGCCTCGACATGAAGTTATCTGAAGTGTACATGCGATTGGAACCGAGGGGCGGACACACCCCTCGGGGGAACAGAACAGGTAACTTCCTTCTGGAAGGCGCCGTCGAGTAGACTAGCGGGAATGGCCTTTCAAGACACGCAAACGTCGCCTGGCACGGGCGCGGCGGAGACCAACCAGCCTTCGTTCAATACGATCGTGACGGACACGAGTCTCTCCGAGGCACTGCTGATCCTGCGCAAGCGCAAATGGGTGCTGATCTGGGCCGTGGTGCTCGGCCTGGTCTACGGTGTCTTTCGCGCCGAAACGCAGCCTCGGATATTTCAGGCCGCCGGGAGGATTCAGGTACGGTCAGGCGCGTCCAATGAATATCGTCTGAGCGCGGTGCAGGGGTTTGCCACCGACACGACGACGAAGATGATGACCGAGATCGAGATCCTGAAGAGCGACAGCCTGATGCTGACCGTCGCGCGCGAAATGGATCTCGCCAATAATGCGACCTTTCTGGAGAAAAAAGGCCCGGCTCCTCACGTCTCGCTCGATGATCCGTCCGTAAGGCAGTCCACGGTCCACCGGCTGCAAAGCTATCTGACGATTACGCTGGTTCCCAAGACGGACATTATCAGCATCAGCTACAAGAGCCCGGACCCGAAGCTGTCCGCCGACATCGTCAATAAGGTCATCTCGGCCTATATCCAGCGAAGCTACGAGACCCGGTTCGCTTCGACGCAGCGCGTCTCCGAATGGATGGAAGGGCAACTGGACGACCTGAAGCAGAAGGTCGAAAACTCGCAGGAACGGATGATGGATCTGCAGCGCCAGTTGGGCATTCTGGGGTTTGATCCGAACCATAATCAGATCAGCACCTCGCTCGAGGACCTCTCGAAAGCCGCAGGCGATGCCAAACTGGCGCGCATTATCGCGGAGGCGCGTTACCGGGTGCTGAGCGGCATGGACCCCGACTCGATTGAAGGTTCGATCGAGACGACACCGGGAACGGCCCCGGCCGAACTGACCCAACTGCGCGGACAGGAAGCGACGGCCAAAGCGAATTATGCACAGTTAGAGGCGACCCTCGGGCCGAACCATCCGCAATCGAAGGCCGTCAAGGCGCAGATTGACGAACTCGGCAAGGAGATCAACGCGGAGCAAAACCGTCTGCTGCTCCAGGCCAAAGAGAACTTTGTCGTGGCCCAGGCCAACGAAAAGCAAACCACCGCCGCACTCGATGCCCAGAAGGCCGATGCTTATAAGCTGCGGGATGACCTGGTGGAGTACACGCTGCGTCAGCGGGAGTTCGAGTCGGAACGGACGCTTTATGACGGTCTGCTGCAACGGCTGCGGACGGCCAGTGTGCAGGCAGGACTGGAGTCGCTGGAGATTGACGTGGTCGATCAGGCCCTACCTCCGGCACAGCCAGTATTGAGGCCGCAATCGACGATCATCCTCACCGCGCTTGTCTTCGCGCTGCTGGGAGGAATCATCGTGGCGTTCATCCTGGAGAGCCTGGATACAGGGCTTCGGAGCGTCGCTGAAATTGAGAGCGTCACAGGGCTGCCCTCCCTGGCAATCATCCCGCGCGGACGAAGGTCTTCTGCCGATCAGGTGGGCAATCTGACGACGGCGCAAAGAAATGTCGGCGTGCTGACGCAGCCGAAGTCGCAGTTTGCCGAGGCGTTCCGCTCGCTGAGGACTTCTCTGTTGCTCTCGACCGCGGGGCGTCCGCCAAAGTTCATCCTTCTGACCAGCGCCACGCCCTCCGAAGGAAAGACAACGACCGCGACCAATCTGGCTACCATCCTTGCTCAGCGCGACACCCGCGTCCTGCTGATCGATGGAGACCTCCGGCGGCCCAACATTCATCACCGTTTCGGTTTAAATGGAAAGACGGGGCTGACGACGGTGCTGACCGGAGTGACCACGCTCGAAGACACGGTTCAGCATGTGCATGAGATACCGAATCTGGACATTCTGCCCAGCGGTCCCGTGCCGCCGTTCCCGACCGAGATGCTCAGTTCAGTGGAGATGGAAGATCTGCTGAAGCGATGCGGCGAGATGTATACCCACGTCGTGGTCGATTCGCCACCCATCCTTTCGGTGACGGATGGCGTGATTCTGGCGCGCCTGATGGACGCCGTTGTGCTGGTCGTCCGGCATGGCAAATCGAGCAAACATGCGGTGCGCCGATGCCGCGATCTTCTGCTGAGAGCGGGGTCGCCGATTACGGGCATCGTGCTGAATGCGGTGGACCTGAACTCGCCGGAGTATTACGGCTACTATGGCTACTCCGGTTACTCGTATTCGAGTGTGGACTCGGAGAGCTGGGAGTCGCAGGCGGCCGCTGGAGCAGGCAGCCGCAAAGGCGGAAGGGACTGAGCGATGAGACACCGACAAAGCAGCCGTCCAACAGGCTCTCACCCGCACCGTGGCTGTATATGGATGACGTTGGCCACGCTGTTTCTGCTGTGGTTGCCGGGAAGAGCCGCGCGCGCGCAATTCAGCGGACCGGCCTTCAACAGCAAAACCGCGGTCAACGTTCCGACAACGCCAACCACCGATCAGGCGATCCTGTATCCGGCAGGCCGGGATGTTCGCCTGATGCACGGAGACCTGCTTACGATCCATCTGTACGGAACCACGGACTATGCTCCTGTCGTCCGCGTGGAACTGGACGGCACGATTCAGCTTCCGCTCATCGGCATCGTCCATGTCGAAGGCCTGACGGTCATCGAGGCGGAGCGCCTGATCGCAACGCGCCTGAAGGACGCGGGCATGTATCGCGATCCCCAGGTGACGATTGCGCTGACCGAGTCGCCGAACCAGGTGGTCACTCTCTCCGGGGAAATGCATGGAGTCATCCCCGTGGTCGGGACGAAGCGGCTGTACGATGTGATCTCCGCCGGCGGCGGACTGCCGCCGATGGCAAGCCATGTTGTTACGATCAACCGGCCCGGGGTCGCTCAACCCATCGTCGTCGATCTGGGTAACAATCCCGCCGAAAGCGCACGCGCCGACGTGCCGATATTTCCCGGAGATACCATCATTGTCTCCAAAGTTGGCGTGGTGTATCTTCTGGGCGCATTCAAGACCCCGTCGGCCATTCCGCTTCGGGAATACACTCCGCTGACGCTGATGCAGGCCGCCGCACTTGGCGGAGGCATGGGCTATGAGGCCAAGCTTGGCGACCTGCGGCTGATCCGCACGGAAGGGGTCGAGCGAAAGGTTGTGCAGATCGACCTCAAGCAGGTCATGAACGGCAAGGCCCCTGACCCCGTCCTCCAGCCGGACGACATCGTCCTGCTGCCGACGAGCGCAATGAAAGCAGCCATTAAGTCGGGCGGCGTCTCCACGCTGCTGGGCCTCGCCTCCGTTCTGGTATTCGCAGCGAAACAATAACAAGTCCACGGTACCCGCGCACTATGCCCTTCCTCCCCGAAGAAGCTGACGGCACAATCCGCAAGAAGTTGCGGCTTGCCTATCTGGTGAGCCACCCGATTCAGTATCAGGCGCCGCTTCTGCGCCGGATTGCACAGGAACCGGACATCGACCTGACTGTCTTCTTCGGTTCGGATTTTTCCGTGCGCGGGTATTGGGACGACGGGTTCGGCGTCGATGTGAAATGGGACGTGCCGCTGCTGGAGGGGTATCGCTACGAATTCCTTCCCGTGTTGCGGGACGTTGGAACGCAGACCATCACGAGTCCTCTGAACCACGGCATTGCGCGGCACCTGCGCGGCAACGGCTCGGCCCCGCCGTTCGATGCGCTTTGGGTGCATGGCTATGCGATGGTCAATTCGCTGTACGCCATGCTGGCCGCAAAGGCACTGGGGATTCCGGTGCTGGTCCGCGCAGACATGTGGCTCGAGGACCGTCCGCGCGGCAGTACCACGCTGCTGTTGAAGAACCTCTACTTTCGGTTACTGGGACAACTGGTGGATGGAGTCTTGTCCGTAGGGACCAGGAACGAGGCCTATTGGCGGCATTACCTTGGCGACGACTTCCCTCAATCGCTGATGCCCTACGCCGTGGACAACGAGTATTTTCAGCGCCGGAGCCAGGAAGCCCGGGCTCGACGAAGCAGCCTGCTGGCCGAGTTGAACCTGGACCCCGAGCGTCCGGTGATCCTGTTTGCCTCGAAGCTGCAACGCAGAAAACGCTGTGCTGACTTGCTGGAGGCCTATCTGCGGCTGTCGCCTGCGCCTGGAATTGAGCCGCATCCATATCTGCTCATCGTCGGCGACGGCGAGGAGAGGGCCGCGTTAGAGCAGCAGGCGGCGGCAAGCTCATGCGAAGGGATACGGTTCTGCGGATTCAGAAATCAGTCGGAGCTGCCGGGCTTTTTCGACATCGCCTCCGTGTTTGTCCTGCCTTCGCAACACGAGCCCTGGGGCCTGATCGTCAATGAAGTGATGAACGCCGGCCGCGCCGTGATTGTGTCAGACGACGTCGGTTGTGCGCCTGACCTGATTACAGACGGCGTCGAAGGATGCATCTTCCCCGTCGGCGACATCGACGCGCTGACCAGTGCGCTGCGGAGAGTTCTGGCAAGCCCGGCCACGGCAGAGGAGATGGGAAGGCGCGCGCTGGCCAGAATTGAAACCTGGAGCTTCGAGGAAGATATTCAGGCCCTGCGGAGGGCGCTCGAACAGGTGACACACAAGTTGACCGCATAGCACCTGCATACGGAAGTCAGAAGCGATCACGCACGATTGGTTTGTTGCTCGAAAGATCTTTATGCCTCAGGTTTCACGCAAAACAGGAAGCAGTGAGAGGCGGGTGAACCTTGCCTATCTGGTGAGCCATCCGATTCAATATCAGGCGCCCCTGCTTCGGAGAATTGCGCAGGAGCCGGACATCGACCTGACGGTGTACTTCGGGTCGGACTTTTCTACCCGCCCTTATCGGGACAGAGGCTTCGGCGCTGAAGTGGCGTGGGACGTTTCTCTTGTGGACGGATACCGCCATGAATTTCTTCCCAAAGTACGCGATACCGGCAGGACAGGCCGCCTGACTCCCTTGAATCATGGAATCTTCAGCCGGCTCCGCGGAGACAGGAAACGGCCTCGGGCGGATGTGCTCTGGGTGCATGGATATTCGACTGCAAACGCGCTGCAGGGAATGCTGGCCGCAAAGGCCCTCGGGATTCCCGTATTGCTGCGCGCCGAGGCACGAGTCATGCGCCAGACACCGTCTGCTGCAAGCAATGCGGCGAGACAAGCGTTCTTCGCGGGACTACCCTGGCTTGTCGATGGAGTGCTCTCGATTGGAACGTTGAATGCCGAGCACTGGAGACACTCTCTGGGCGATGCGTTTCCGCAGTCGTGGATGCCCTACGCCGTGGACAACGAGTATTTCCAGCGCCGCAGCCGGGAGGCACGTTCGGGGCGAAACAACCTGCTGGCTGAGTGGAAGCTGGACCCTGCACGTCCGGTCATCCTGTTTGCCTCGAAGCTGCAACGCAGAAAACGCTGTGCGGACCTGCTGGAGGCCTATCTGCGGCTCTCGCCCGCGCCGGGCATTGCGCCGCATCCATATCTGCTGATCGTTGGCGACGGAGAAGAACGCGCCGGGCTGGAGCGGCGCTCCGCCGAGAGCGGTTTCGACAGCATCCGGTTCTGCGGGTTCAAAAATCAGTCCGAGCTTCCGGGCTTCTTCGACATTGCCAGCGTCTTCGTCCTGCCTTCGCAGCATGAACCGTGGGGCCTGGTCGTTAATGAAGCGATGAATGCGGCGCGCGCCGTGATTGTCTCCGATGACGTAGGCTGCGCGCCTGACCTGATCGCGGACGGCGTTGAGGGATGCGTCTTCCCTGCTGGAGACATCGACGCGCTGGCCGACGCGCTGCGTCGCGTCCTGGCCTCGCCCGAAACGGCGGAAGCAATGGGACAGCGGGCCCTGGAAAGAATCAGGCGGTGGGACTTTGAGGAAGATATTCGCGGTTTGCGGCATGCCCTGTCAAAAGCCACGGGGAAGATTGACGCATGATGCCCACACTCGCAAATGCAATAAAAAAGGACCTTCCTGCTGCTATGCTCGAAAGCGACGGACAACCTGTGATGCGAATTCTGCACATTATTGCAACGCTGAATCCAGCAGCCGGCGGCCCTACCGAGTCCGTGCGCGTGCTGCTGAGCTATGGACCGATTGGTTATACCGGCGAAGTGGTGACGCTGGACGATCCCAAGGCCCCATACCTGAAGGAGATTCCCTTTCCCGTCCACGCTCTTGGGCCGTTTCGGACCACCTATGGGTTCAACACCAGGCTGCTGCCCTGGCTGATTCAGAACCGCGAGCGGTTTGACGGCGTGGTGGTCAACGGGCTGTGGCAGTACTGCGGCATTGCCGCGTGGCGCGCTCTTTCGGGCAATACACCGTATGTCGTGTTTACCCATGGAATGCTGGACCCGTACTTCAAACGCGCCTTTCCGCTCAAGCACATCAAAAAGTGGCTCTACTGGATGCCGTTTGAGCACAGGGTGCTGCGCGACGCCTACCGCGTGCTGTTCACCTCGAAGGCCGAAAAGCGGCTGGCCGAGCAGAGCTTTCGACTGCACCAATGGAACCCCTACGTGGTCCCCTACGGCGCCAGCGGGCCGACGGGCGACCCCGAAGAGCAAAAGGAGGCATTCTTTAGGCGGTGCCCGCAGGCCAGAGGCAAGCGTTATCTCTTGTTTTTAGGCAGAATCCACCGCAAGAAAGGATGCGACATGTTGATCGACGCCTTTGCCAAGGTGGCCGCCAGCGACCCGGAGCTTGATCTGGTGATGGTGGGGCCCGACTCGCAGCAGTGGTCGGCCAAGCTGCAACAGACGACCGTCAGGGCCGGCATTGCACACCGCGTACACTGGCCGGGCATGGTGACGGGCGACGCAAAGTGGGGCGCGTTCTTCGGGTCGGAGGCTTTCATCCTGCCCTCGCACCAGGAGAACTTCGGCATTGCCGTGGCCGAGGCGCTGGGATGCGGCAAGCCCGTGCTGCTCGCCGACAAGGTGAACATCGCCGAAGAGATTGCAGATGAAGACGCAGGCCTGATGGAGCTGGATACTCCGGAGGGCACGCTCCGGCTGCTCGAACGCTGGATCGCCATGACGCCCGAGGAAAAGCAAGTGATGGCCGAGCGTGCTTATCGCTGCTTCCACAGCCGCTACGATATGCGCGAAAATGCAAAGGCAATTATCAAACTGTTTGAGAATGCAACGGTGCCCGCACCGCGATTGAGAAGCTGAAGCAGGCCCTGAAACCGATGCCGAGGCAAATTCACTACAACGCGGCGGAACACATCTCAGCCGAGACGGCGGCGGACCCGTATCTGCGGCCCGCGTTTTCCTTCGGCAACCGGCTCAGGCGGCTGGTCTGGAACATCTGCCGGGCTGTGCTGTATCGCCTGTCGCCGAAGCCGCTCCATGCATGGCGGTCGTTTCTGCTGCGCCTCTTCGGTGCGCGGATGGGCCGGGGCTGCCACTTCTATCCAGGCTCGAAGGTGTGGGCGCCGTGGAACCTTGTCTGCGCCGATCAGGTGACGGCCGCCGACGGTGCAGAGATCTACAATCCTGCCCCGGTCACGTTGGGATCGCATGTCATCCTGTCGCAGGACACTTACGTCTGCGGAGCCACCCACGATTACAACGACCCCGCCTTTCCGCTGATTGCCTATGCCATGACCTTCGGGGCGTATGCGTGGGTGTGCGCGCGGGCCTCGGTCGCACCGGGCGTGAACCTGGGCGAAGGCGCCGTGCTTGGGCTGGGATCGGTTGCGACGCGCGACCTGGACCCGTGGGCCGTCTACGCAGGCGTGCCTGCGGTCAAGGTGAGAGACCGCGACCACGCGCGGCCTGCCATCACCGCCTAGCTGCGGAGCTTCGCGAGCAGGTCTGTCGGGTGGACAGGCTTGGCGAGAATCTCAAACTCGTGGCCCTGCTGATGGGCCTTCTCCAGCAGGTCCGCCGTCGCGGCCTGGCCGGAGAAGAGCAGGATCTTGCACTTCGGCAGTTTGCTGCGCGCGATGATTGCAGCTTCAATGCCGGTCATGCCGGTCATAATCACGTCACTGATCAGCATGTCGGGGCGGAAGCTATCGATGGCCTCGACGGCCTTTTCGCCGCTGAAGACAGCGCGCGCGTCAAATCCGGCCTGGTTCAGAATGATTGCAAGCGTATTGGCAATGACCTGTTCGTCATCGGCGACAAGAACCTTGAGCTTCGGTGTTGTGGAAGATGCCGGATCAGCCATGCTGAGTGCTCCAAAGAAAAAATTCAACCATCACGCCAAATGGAACTGCACGACGCTCGCCTTCGCCATTTTAGCTACACAGTAATGATACGCTGACCACATGCCCCTTGGGCAGCCTAGCTGCCGGGAGTCCGGCATCGCCTCAGCTTTTGAAGAGCCTTTATGCAGCCTGTCATCATACGCGCCGAGCGTGTCGAAAAATATTACGCCCAACCGAGCGAGAACCGCATCCAGGTCATCGCGCCGACCGACCTGTCCATTGCGGCAGGCGAGATCGTCGCGCTGCTCGGTCCCTCCGGCTCGGGCAAATCGACGCTGCTGCGGATGCTGACCGGGCTGTCGCAGCCTTCGGCGGGCGAGGTTTACTGGCACGAGAAGCCCATTGAAACCGCCAATGTGAACGTCTCGATCGTCTTTCAGAGCTTCGCGCTCTTCCCCTGGCTCACCGTGCTGGAAAACGTCGAGGCGCCGCTGAAGGCGCGCGGCATGGAGGCTGTCGAGCGGCGCAGACGCAGCCTCAAAATTCTTGACACCGTAGGTCTCGACGGATTTCAGGCAGCGTATCCCAAGGAACTTTCCGGGGGAATGCGGCAGCGCGTCGGCTTTGCGCGCGCACTCGTCGTCGAGCCGGAAGTGCTCTTCATGGACGAACCCTTCTCTGCGCTCGACGTGCTGACGGCAGAGAACCTGCGCAGCGAGCTGCTCGAGCTGTGGCAGAAGAAGACCATCCCGACGCAGGCCATCTTCATCGTCACGCATAACATCGAAGAAGCCGTGCTACTGGCCGACCGCATCATCGTGCTGGGGCGCAATCCGGGCCGCGTCCGCACGGACTTCAAGGTGACGATCCCGCATCCGCGCGACAAGAAGACCGCCGCGTTTACGCAGTTGGTGGACTACATCTACAAGGTGCTGACGCAGCCGGACACGCAACCTCCGGCTTTGCCGGGGACCGCTGACGGCAAGCGGGGACGCGCGCCCAAGCAGCACTATCAGATGTTGCCCCACGCACGTCCCGGCGGAATCGCCGGTCTGCTGGAACTGCTGCTCGACCACAACGGCAAGGACGACATCTATCGTCTGGCCGACGATCTCGCCTTCGAGATCGACGACCTGCTGCCGATTGTGGACGCCGCGCAACTGCTCGGCTTCCTGACCGTCACCGAAGGCGACGCCGCCATCACGCCGACCGGCGCGGAGTACGCCAACTCCGAAATTCTGCGCCAGAAGGAACTCTTCCGCTCGGCGGCTGTGGAGAACGTGCTTCTGCTGCGCCAGATCGTCCGCGCCATCGAAGCCAAGAGCGACCGCAGCGTAACCGAGGAGTTCTTCCACGACATGCTCGACGAGCAGTTCAGCGAAGACGAGACCCTGCGCCAGCTCGAAACCGCCATCAACTGGGGACGCTACGCAGAACTGTTCGACTTTGATGCCTCCAGACGGCGCTTCATTCAGCCGGAAAAACTGCCGGCCGAAGCCGACCAGCAATCCGCAGAGGAGATCGATGCGTGATCAGGCTTCCCGAGAGCTTCAGCAGCCTTCGCGGGCGCGAGACGCTGGCGCGCTCGCAGGTGCTGCAGCGCAGTTGGCCTGTGGTGCTGGACCTGTGCGTCGCCGGCATCGGGCTGGCCTGCTTCTACGGCGTCGTCGTCATTGCGCAGTATTGGTTCGGTCACGCTGAGCCGGAGATCGTCATCTCGCAGAGCCCGCGCGCGCTGCCGCTCTATGCGTTTTATTCGGTCGTGCGCATCTTCCTCGCCTATCTGCTGAGCCTGCTGTTCGCCGTGGGCTACGGCTACGTGGCAGCGTACAACAAGCGCATGGAAGCCCTGATGATCGCGGCGCTCGACATTCTGCAATCGATCCCGGTGCTGAGCTTTCTGCCCGGTGTGATGCTGGCGATGGTGGCGCTGTTCCCTACGCGGCAGATTGGCGTCGAGATGGGAGCGATTGTGCTCATCTTTACCGGCCAGGTGTGGAACATGGCGTTCAGCTTCTACTCGTCGATCAAGAGCATCCCGCGTGAGTTGAGCGAAGCGGCAGACATCTACCAGTTTTCGCGCTGGCAGCGGCTGGTGCAACTGGAGCTTCCCTACTCCGCGATTGGGCTGGTGTGGAACTCGATGGTGTCGGTCGCGGGCGGCTGGTTCTTCCTGATGGCCTGCGAGATGTTCGTGCTGGGCACGCGCGACTTCCGTTTGCCGGGGCTGGGGTCTTTTCTCCAAACGGCGGCAGGCACGGGCAACACAGCGGCGATTGTCTGGGGCCTGGTCACAATGATTGCCATCATCGTCGCCACCGACCAGCTCATCTGGCGGCCTGTCATTGCATGGAGCGACAAATTCAAGTTCGAGCAGGTGGAGAGCACCAAACAGGTGCGCTCGCCGCTGCTGCATCTGCTGCAACACTCGCGCGGCCTGCGCACGCTCAAGCACCACACGATTCGTCCGCTGGGCGAAGCCGTCTACAAGCGGCTTGCCGAAGAGCGGAAGGCTCGCAGCGAACTGGCTGCGGCAGCGCCGCCCGAGACCGAGGACCACTCAGCCTCGCTGAAGACGGTTCTGCGCGTTGCCTTCGTGGCCGTTGCGGCTGTGGCTGTGCTGTATGCGGCATGGCACGCAATCGGGCTGCTGCACCAGGTCAGCGGGCCGCAGTTCGGCGAGATTATGAAGGGCGCGCTGGCGACGTTTCTTCGCGTGAACGTTTCGCTCGTGCTCGCCGCCGCGTGGACGATCCCCGTCGGCGTAGCGATTGGCTTCCATCCTCGCCTTGCGCGCATCGCCCAGCCGCTGGCGCAGATTGCCGCGTCCGTTCCGGCAACCGCGCTGTTCCCTGTCATCCTGATTGCGCTCGTGCAGATGGGTGGCGGGCTGGGCATCGGCTCCATTGCGCTGATGCTGCTGGGCACGCAGTGGTACATCCTGTTCAATGTCATCGCAGGCGCGATGGCGATCCCCTCGGACATGCGCGAGGTCGCCACGCTCTTCAAATTCACGAGAGTGCAGCGATGGAAGACCGTCATCCTTCCCGGCATCTTTCCCTTCCTGATAACGGGGCTGGTGACGGCTTCGGGAGGTGCGTGGAACGCCAGCATTATCGCCGAGTACTTCCACCTGAAGGGCCAGACCATGCAGACGGTGGGCCTCGGCGCGGTCATCAGCGCGGCCACCGACAGCGGCCAGTTTCAAATTCTGCTGCTCGCCACCATCGTCATGGCGCTGATGGTGGTGACGATTAACCGGCTGGTGTGGCGTCCGCTCTACCGGCTGTCGGAGTCGCGTTATAAACTCGGCGGCTGACCTGGTGGTTGAGCAGGCGGCAATCGTGGCTTGCGGAACGCGAAGGCCACAGCCAGGAGCGGCGGGGCCAGCAGCACTCCCCAGAACGGGAAGACGATGCCGAGCACAATCGGGCCGAAGAACGCAGCCCACCACGGCACCTTCGTCGTGCGATGCAGCACGTAGGGGCCGATGACGAGGCCCTCCAGAACGACGATGATGCCGTAGAGTCCGAGAACGAGGCCGAGCCGCCACTCATCGTGCCCGGTGACGGCGACCGAAAAGACCGGACCGATCAGCGCGATCATGCCGCCAAAGGTGGGGATAATCTGCAGGATTCCGCCCAACACAGCCCACAGTGGCGCGAACGGAACGTGAATCAGTTCGAGGCCGATGAACCAGAGCACTCCAACGATGAGCGCATCCAGCGTAGCGGCGCGCCACCACGCGACCAGCGCGCCGCCTGCCGTTTTCAGCGAGCCTACCGCCTTGTCTCTTCGTGTCGCCATGCCACCTGAAAGTTCCCAAACGCATCTGAAGCAGTTGAAAACAGAACTATAACGCAAGCTCGCTCATTGCATACGCGTCTAAATGGAGAGCAACTACGATGGCTGTCATGATGCAGGCCTTTTACTGGGATGCCCCCAGAGCGGAAGAGCAGGAGCATACCTGGTGGAATTTTGTAGCGAAGAAAGTAGAGGAGCTGAGCAAGGCGGGGATCAATGCGCTCTGGCTGCCGCCTGTCTCGAAGGCTTCCAGCAATACCTCGATGGGTTACGATCCTTACGACTACTTCGACCTTGGGGATTTCGACCAGAAAGGCGGCACGAAGACCTGGTATGGCAACAGCGCGGAATTGAAGGCGCTAATCACCAAGGCCCACGATCATGGAATGGGACTTTACGCCGACATGGTGATCAACCATAACTCCGGCGCGGATGAAGAAGAGGTCAATCCTCTCGACGGCGAGAAGCGATGGACAAAATTCCACCCGAAGAGCGGCAGGTTTCCACGCGACTGGAACTGCTTTCATCCCAGCCGGTATGAGCAGGTGATGATGCCGAACGAGGAAAACTTCGCGGGCTTTCCCCATCTATGTCATCGCAATCCTCGCGTGTATACCGCGATGTTCGAGTATGCGCGCATGTTGATCGAGGAGTTCGGCTTCGATGGCTTCCGCTTCGATTTCGTCAAGGGTTTCGGCGCATGGATGATCGGTCTGCTTGCCAAATACCGTTACGTCAAGGATGGCAAGGAATTTACTCCATTCATTGTCGGCGAGTACTGGTCGGGGACAGAAGATATCGACCACTGGCTGGACCGCGTGAACAAGCTTACCGACAACCAGATCTCCGCGTTCGATTTCCCGCTGCGCTACAGACTGAAGGACGTGTGCGATACACCTAACTACGACCTGCGCAATTTGACCGATAACGGGACCGTTGTGATGAAACGGCCCCTCCATGCTGCTACCTTCGTCGATAACCACGACATGGGCGACAACATGATCGTGAACAACAAGATGATGGCTTACTCGTTCATTATGGTGCACGAGGGGTATCCCAGCATCTTCTGGTACGACTATTACAATAACGCCCTGGCGCGCCCGGGGACGCCGAATGGGATCGACGCTCTCATCGCGGCGCATTACAAATACGCCGGCGGCGACTCGAAGATACTCCACGCAGATCCCGACCTGTACATCATGCAGCGGGTTGGATGGAAGGACGAGAACACTAACCAGCCTGGGCTGATCTATGTGCTCAACAACCTCGGGAACCAGTGGTCCGGAACGAGGGTGAAGACACAGTGGAAAAACCAGAAATTCGCTCCGATTGCCTGGGATGGACACGATACGGCCCATCCGGACGAGCGCACAACCGATGGCGACGGGAGTTCCGAGTTCCCGGCCCCGCCGCGCGGCTTTGCCATCTACGCGCCAGTTTAAGAACGCAGTGCGAATGCTATCCTTAAGACTATGAAATTCGGCGTTCTCGTCTTCCCCGGATCGAACTGCGACCACGACACCTACAACGTGATTGACGCGGTTGCGCAGCAGCCGGTGACGTTTCTCTGGCACGCTTCTGAAGATTTAGAGGGGTGCGACGCCATCCTCGTGCCCGGCGGGTTTGCCTACGGCGACTACCTGCGCACGGGCGCGATTGCGAAGTTTGCTCCGGTGATGCAGTCGGTGACGAAGTTCGCTCGCAACGGCGGGCTGGTGATGGGCATCTGCAACGGCTTCCAGATACTTTGCGAGGCCGGACTGCTGCCGGGCGCGCTGATGCGCAACGCTGGGCAGAACTACATCTGCAAACAGACTTTTCTGCGCACCGAGACCAACGACTCGCCGTTCACGCATGGACTCCGGCGCGGGCAGGTGCTCCAGATGCCGATCGGGCACATGGAGGGCAACTACTTCTGCGACGCCGAGACGCTGGCGGCGCTCAAGCGCGACGACCGCATCGCGTTCCGCTACGCTACACCCGAAGGCGAGATCACGAAGGCGGCGAACCCGAACGGCTCGCTCGAAAACATCGCGGGCGTGCTGAGCGAGGGCCGCAACGTGCTTGGCATGATGCCGCATCCGGATCGTTCGAGCGAGACACTGCTCGGCTCCGCCGACGGCCTGCTGCTGTTTCAGTCGATGGCGCAGGCGCTGGCCGGGGCACGCTGATCCGGTGATACTCTAGCCGCATGATCGACATTCACCATCATCTGCTGTGGGGGCTGGACGATGGCGCCGCGAGCCTCGATACAACGCTGGCGATGGCTCGAATCGCAGCCGAAGATGGCATCACGCACGTCGTCTGCTCGCCGCACGCGAATGGCAAGTACAGCTACGATCCGGCGACCGTCGCGGCAAAGATTGCTGAGTTGGAACAGGCGCTGGCACGCGAGCGCATCAACCTGACGCTGGGCCGCGGGTGCGACTTTCATCTTTCCTACGACAACATCGAGCAGGCCAAGGCTGACCCGTCGCGGTTCAGCATCAACGGGCTGGGCTACCTGCTGGTCGAGATTCCCGACTTCGGCGTGCCGCCCGGACTGACCGAGGTCTTTTACGAACTACAGCTCGCCGGGCTGACGCCGATCCTGACGCATCCGGAGAGGAACCCGACGCTCCAGGCCGATCAAGCCCGGATGATTGACTGGCTGAAATGCGGCGTGCTGGTGCAGGTCACGGCAGGCTCCGTCGCCGGACAGATGGGCAGGCAGGCCGAGCGGATGGCGCATGAGCTTCTCGACAAACGCTGGGTCCACTTTCTGGCCACCGATGCTCACAACACCACCGCACGCGCGCCGAGAATGCGGGCGGCCCAAGAGGCGGTGGCTGGAAAATATGGGCCGGATTATGCGCGCCTGCTCTGCGTCTCGAACCCGCTGGCAGCCTTCATGGGCAAGCCGCTGGAGCAGCAGCCGGAGCCTCTCGGGCTCTACGACGATCTGGAGCCGAAGCGGTGGTGGCAGCGGCTGCTCAGCCGGTAGCCCAGACTACCTTTGGCTGCCGTCAGAGGCCCAGGCCGCCGTCTACGGCCAGAAGCTGACCGGTGATGAAGTGCGGGGCCGTGGCGAAGAAACGCGCGGCAGCGGCTACGTCTTCGGCGGTGCCGTTACGCTGCATGGGAGTCTTGCGGGCGAAGTGCGCGTAGGCTTCATCCACCTCGCCTTGAACAATCATGCCCGGAGCGATGCAGTTGACGCTGATCTCCGGCGCCCACGCCTTGGCCATCGTCTGCGAGAGCATGTGCAGCGCGGCCTTCGAGGTGCAGTAGTGGCCGTGCGTGGCCCAGGGGTGCAGGCCGCCCAGCGAGCCGATGTTGATGATGCGTCCGCGCGAGGCGCGCAGGTGCGGATGCGCAGCCTGCGCCATGAGGAACGGCGCGCGAGTGTTGGTGCTGAACATGGCGTCCCACTGGACGACGGTGATCTCGTCGAGCGCTGCTGACTCGAAGACGCCTGCGTTGTTGACCAGGATGTCGAGGCGGTTGAACGCGCTGATGACTTCGGCGACGGCCTCGCGGATGCTTTCGGGGTCGCGGAGATCGCAGCGGATGGCAAGCGCCTCGACGTTGCGCGCGGCAAGGTCGCGGACGGTCTGCTCCGCCTCAGGCTGCGAGGCGAGGTAGGTAATGGCTACGTCGGCTCCGGCTTCAGCAAGCGTCAGCGCGATGGCCCGGCCGATGCGTCTGGCTGCTCCGGTGACGAGCGCGGTCTTTCCCTGAAGTGGTTTGTCCATGCTGTGATTCGACCGGCAGTTGACGGTAGCACAAAAGCAGATTCCTCCGCTTCGCTACGGAATGGAAATGCAAAGTCTGCGGGCGAAGTTTTTCATTCCCACCCTTCGCATGAAGCCGCGAAGGATGGGGCACCCGAAGATTGGTGACGATCAAGGCTACTGCTTTGGGGCGGAGGCGTCGGCAGACTTCGGCGCAGCAGCCGGTGCGGTGGACGCGGGCGGTGCGGCGGACTGCGTCCCGGTCTGGGGCTTGGGGCGAACGGGCTCCTGCACGCCCCACTTGCGATCGGACGACTTGCCTTCGTTGTTCTCGTAGGCGGAGACCTGAGCCCGAGGGCGCAGCATGGAAACGGAGATGTCCTTCGTGGGGCCATCAATCTGGTACGACCCGGCGTAGGTGGCAAAGCCGTTGGCGATAATCTGCACATCGACCCGGCTGCCCACCGGGATCACATCGATCGTCGCCTTGCCGTCAGGGCCGGTCTTCACTTCGAGATTGCCCAGGTCCTTGCCGTTCTTGTCGAACGGGTTGAAGACGACGGCCGCATTCATCAGGGGCTTGCCGTTCTCCTTCTTCAGCACCTCAACCTCGATGCGCGCGGTCGGCGGCGGGGCCTTGTACTTGCGGCTGCGGTAGTGCTGCTCGCCCGCTTTGGCCTGCCACGAGGAGGCGAGCGCAAAACAGAAGATGAGCGCGAAGGAAATCCATGTTGAACGGCGTAGCGGCATGGGGATATTTTACGACGGATGAGGCAAAGCCGGCTCCAGACAACGGCAAAAAGCGCGCCTCCAAACACGATGACGCGCTCTGGCAGTGGCAGGAGACAAGGTTGCGTGCGATGGACTCAGATTTTCGCCGCCAGGTTGACATCGCTCGATGGAATGCCTTATCGTTAGCAATCGGAAGCACTGAGTGCTAATGCGCTCCAAAGGGTTCCTCACCGACTCGGCGAAAGCCGATTCCCCATGATTTTTGCGGGTTGACCGGCGCACGTGTCCGGCCCCGTGCCATGCAACCGCGAACCGCGTGTTCGCCCAAAACCAAAATGCTCCAAGGAGATGTACAGCAATGTCGAAAACATCGTTTACACCGCTGCACGACCGCATCCTGGTTCGCCGCGTGGAAGAGAGCGAGACCGTTCGCGGCGGAATCATCATCCCCGATTCAGCCAAAGAGAAGCCGCAGCAGGGCGAAGTCATCTCGGTGGGCAAGGGCAAGTCGAACGACGAAGGCAAGGTGTTCCCCCTCGATGTCAAGGCGGGCGATAGCATCCTGTTCGGCAAGTACTCCGGCACGGAGATCAAGCTGGACGGCGAAGAGTTCCTGATCATGCGCGAGGAAGAGGTCCTCGGCATCCTCAAGAAGTAACGCTTCGGACTCGGCGGAGAGCGCGAATGGCGCAAACACTTTTAGAACTGGCACATCGCCGGTAGGAGAAAACAATGGCAAAGCAGATTCTGCATGGAGAAGATTCGCGTCAGGCAATCCTGCGTGGTGTCAATACGCTGGCCGACGCAGTGAAGGTAACGCTTGGACCCAAGGGCCGCAACGTGGTGATCGAGAAGAAGTTCGGCTCGCCCACCATCACCAAGGACGGCGTGACCGTGGCCAAGGAGATCGAGCTGGGCAACGCGCTCGAAAATATGGGCGCGCAGATGGTGCGCGAGGTTGCGTCGAAGACCTCGGACGTAGCCGGCGACGGCACCACCACCGCGACCGTGCTGGCGCAGGCCATCTACCGCGAGGGCGTGAAGACCGTTGCCGCAGGCGCAAACCCGATGGCGCTGAAGCGCGGCATCGACAAGGCTGTCGAGGCGATCATCGGCAAGCGCGACGAGAACGGTGCGGCCCAGGGCGGCGCGCTCAACAAGCTGTCGAAGCCGGTTTCGGGCGAGATGATTGCCCAGGTTGGCACGATCTCGGCCAACAGCGACGCGCAGATCGGCACCATCATCGCCGAGGCGATGAAGAAGGTCGGCAAGGACGGCGTCATCACCGTCGAAGAGTCGCGCACCATGGAGACGCAGCTCGATGTGGTCGAGGGAATGCAGTTCGACCGCGGCTACCTGTCGCCTTACTTCGTGACCGACGCGGAGCGCATGGAAGCGGCGCTCGAGAACCCGTACATCCTGATCTACGAGAAGAAGATCTCGTCGATGAAGGACCTGCTGCCGCTGCTGGAGCAGATTGCCCGCACCGCGAAGCCGCTCCTCATCATCGCTGAGGACGTGGACGGCGAGGCGCTCGCTACCCTGGTGGTCAACAAGCTGCGCGGCACGCTGAACGTCGCTGCCGTCAAGGCCCCCGGCTTCGGCGACCGCCGCAAGGCCATGCTGCAGGACATCGCCGTGCTGACCGGCGGCAAGGCCATCACCGAGGACCTCGGCATCAAGCTCGAAGGCGTGAAGATCGAGGACCTGGGCACGGCCAAGCGCGTGACCATCGACAAGGACAACACCACCATCGTCGATGGCGGCGGAGAAGACAACGACATCGCGGGCCGGGTCAAGGAGATTCGCGCTCAGGTCGAGAAGACGACCTCCGACTACGACCGCGAGAAGCTGCAAGAGCGGCTGGCCAAGCTGGTTGGCGGCGTTGCCGTCATCAAGGTGGGCGCTGCGACCGAGACCGAGATGAAGGAGAAGAAGGCTCGTGTGGAAGATGCCATGCATGCAACGCGCGCGGCGGTCGAGGAAGGCATCGTCCCCGGCGGCGGCGTGGCGCTGGTACGTTGCGCGAAGGCTGTGGACGAGGTCATCAAGGGCCTCGAAGGCGACGAGAAGATCGGCGCGTCCATCATCCGTCGCGCGATTGAAGAGCCGCTGCGCATGATCGTCTCGAACGCGGGCGAAGAGGGCGCGGTCGTCATCGGCAAGATCCACGAATCGAAGGAGCACAACTTCGGCTACAACGCCGGAACGGGCGTCTACGAGGACCTGGTGAAGGCCGGCGTCATCGACCCGACGAAGGTCACGCGCACTGCGCTGCAGAACGCCGCCTCCATCGCCGGACTGATGCTCACCACCGAAGCGATGATCTCCGAAATCCCGGAGAAGAAGGAAGCCCCGGGCGGCGGCCACAACCACGGCGGCGGTATGGACGGCATGTACTAAACCGCTGCTTTCAATCAACGCTGGTGAAACCCCGGAGCGTGCGCTTCGGGGTTTCCCTTTTTGATGCGGCGCACGATTGCCCTGAGCCTTTCGTGGCGATAACGGCGGCAAAGACTTAAACTGAAGACCACGCGGATGCGGGCACGGGGCATCGCGCGGCTGTTGACGCCTTCGCCATGAGCCTGGAGACAGACGACCTTTCGCTCGCCAAACGCAAGCTGGCGATTCACGACGCAGCGATGATTGCGGGGCTGTCGTTGGCGACGGTGCTGCTCTTCATGGCGACGCTATTTCTATTTCGCTCGTTCGAGTCGCATCGCAATGAGCTGGCCATTCGCTGGTCCAGTCGCGGACGTGTGGCGCTGGCCGATGGACGTCCTGAGCAGGCAATCGGCGCGCTGCGCACCGCGCTCACCTACGCGCCAAGCGATCGAGAATATGAACTGCTGCTGGCCGAGGCTCTGGACAAGGCGGGTCACACGGACGAGTCGTACAACTACTTTCTCGGCCTGTGGACCGCGCAGCCGGGCGACGGTGCGATCAATCTATGGTTGGCGCGGCTGGAGGCAAAGAAAGGCGACAGCGCAGCGGCTGCCAAATACTACCGCGCATCGATCTACGGCACGTGGAACGGCGATGGCGCAGCGCGAAGACGCGATGTTCGGCTGGAGCTGGCGCGGTATCTGCTCGGTCGCAAGGATGACGATGCAGCGCGCACGGAACTGCTCGTCGCAGGTGGAAACAATCCAGGCGACCCAGCGTTGGAGATGACGCTGGGCGAAATGCTGGAGCAGGCGAATGATCCTGTCGATGCGCTTGCGTATTACCAAAAAGTGATTGCTGCACAGCCGAAGAATGCGATAGCGCTGGCCGCCGCTGGAAGGCTGAAGTTCATCGCGGCGCAGTTCAAGGAGGCGCGCAGGCTGCTGGAGCGCGCGGATCGCGCATTCGATGACGCAAATGCAAAGGAGCCAGATGATCTGGCCGAACTACTGAAAAACACAGACCGCGCGCTCGCCATCACTCCATCCAAAACACTGCCTGGGCGAGAGCGCGCCGCGCGCACAGTTTCTGCGCGCGAGACGGCGCGGAAGCGGTTTGCGGATTGCAGCCTGCAGGTAGCGCAATCCGGCGGCTCGCCCGCTTCGCTTCAGGTCCTGAGCACGGCATGGGCCGCCAAAGCGGCCAGTGCAGGCGAGCGAACGCTGCTGCGCAATCCTGACGCAGAGGACGCGACCATCAAGCTGATCTTCGACACCGAGTTGCAGACCATGCAGGCGTGCGGCCCCCCGAGAGGCGACGATGCGCTGCTGCTGCTGCTGGCACAATCACCGAACGCACTGGATGAATGAGAGGAAGATGGACACAGAGCCAGTCATAGCGAAGGAGGCAAAGACGGGAGCCAGATGGCCCGGCCTGGCGGAAGCCGCGAAGATTGCTCCGGGGCGCGAGGAGCGGCTGTTTCTGCTGCTCTCCATCTTCATCGGCGTCATCTCCGGCCTGCTGGTCGTCGCGTTCCGCATGGCGATTGAGTGGCTGCACGTGCTGCTGCTGGGGTCGTCGCCCGCGCCGGGCCAGCACCGGCTGCTCATCATGCCCGTGCTGGCGGGGCTGGTGATTGCCGTGCTGACGCGCTACCTCTTTCCCAATGTGCGGGGCAGCGGCATCAACCAGACCAAAGCCGCGTTCTACATACACAACGGATACATCTCGTCGCGCACGGTCATCGGCAAGTTTCTCCTTTCGGCGCTGGCCATCGGTAGCGGACACTCGCTGGGGCCGGAGGACCCTTCGTTGCAGATTGGCGCAGGCGTGGCTTCGTTCATCAGCCGCAAGGTGGGCATGTCGAAGGCGAAGCTGCGCATCTTTGCGCCGGTGGGCGCGGCTGCGGGTCTGGCGGCGGCGTTCAACGCGCCCATCTCTGCGATTCTGTTTGTCATTGAAGAGGTCATCGGCCAGTGGAGCGCGGCGGTGCTCGGCTCCATCGTGCTCTCGGCTGTATCGAGCGTCGTGGTGGCGCGCTGGTTCTGGGGCACGGAGCCGATGTTCCGCATTCCCGCCGTGAACCTGCGCGACCCGCGCGAGCTGATCGCGTATGCCGTGCTCGGCGTTGTCGGAGGGTTCGCTTCCCTGCTCTTCGCGCGCGCTCTCGGCTATCTGCGGCCCTGGTTACGCAGGCAGCCCACATGGTCGCAACTGGGACAGCCTGCGCTCGCAGGGCTGATGGTTGGCGCGATCGGCTACTTCGGCTTTCCGCAGGTGATGGGCGCGGGATACGAGGCCATCGACCAGGCCATGCACTCGCAGTTTGCGTGGAAGATGCTGCTCGTACTGGCGCTCTTTAAAATTCTTGCCACCACACTCTCATTTTCCAGCGGCACGCCAGGCGGCATGTTCGCGCCTACGCTGTTTGTCGGGGCCATGCTCGGCGCAGGCGTGGGCGCATTCGAGAAGATTTACTTCCCGCACGTCACCGGCTCGCTGGGCTCGTATGCTCTCGTAGGAATGGGTGTTTTGTTCGCCGGGTTTCTGCGTGCGCCGCTGACCTCGGTCTTCATGGTGGTGGAGGTGAGCGGCAATTATTCCATCGTCATTCCTGTGATCGTTGCGAACACGATCGCTTATCTGATTGGCCGCACACTTCAGCCGGTCCCTATCTTCGAGATGATGACGCACCAGGACGGGCTCTATCTACCTTCGATGGAGGAGCAGCGCGAAGAGAGCAACCTGCATCTCGAAGACGCAATGCGCCCTGTGGACGTGCCTGTGCTGCAGGCCGCGGGCACGGTTGAAGACGCCGCGCGCGAGCTGACGGCACACGGCGGCCTGAAGGATGTTCCTGTGGCGCTGGTGCGCTATCAGAGCGGCCTTTGGTATGCAGCGAAACGCGAAGAGCTGGCCGCAATCTTTGCAAACCCCACAGGAAAAGAAGAACAGCAGATCGCCGGGCATTCGCTGGGCGAGCAATTTGGCGCCGAGCGGACGCCGTTATTATTTCCCGACTTGCCCCTGGACAGTGTGCTGCCCTATTTTGACCGATGGCCTCTGCTGCCTGTCTCCAATCGTGCCGTGCGCGGAGCGGTGGAAGGCGTGGTCTCGCTCGACGATGTTCTGAATCGCTACCGGCGCAGGTAGTGCTGTTCCTCGGCCACGAACAGGAATAGTATTTTTCTGAATCGTTTCAGAGCCAAATACTTTTGCCAACGAGAGGAAGAGGATGAGACTGTCGCGGAGAGAGTTTTCAAGACTGGGCGCTTATGGTTTGGCGGCGCAGATGCTGCCTGCCCGCGCGCAGGAGAGCGGAAGAAAAATCGGCTACTGCGTCATCGGCATCGGGAGAATCGCGGATCACTTTCTGCGCGGAGTGCAGCAGAGTTCCTACGCAAAGATTACCGGATTCGTAAGCGGCCACCGCGACAAGGCCGAGCGGTTCGCCGCACAGTACGGCGTGCCCACAAGCTCCATCTACAACTACGAAGACATGGACCGCATACGCGACAACAAGGAGATCGACGCCGTCTACGTCGCGCTGCCCAACAACATGCATGCCGAGTACACCATCCGCTCGGCCAAAGCGGGCAAGCATGTGCTGTGCGAAAAGCCGATGTCCACCACGGTGAGCGATGCGGAAGCGATGATCGCCGCGTGCAAAGCTGCCAACGTGAAATTGATGATCGCCTACCGGCTGCACTACGAGCCGCTGAACCTGAAGGCTATTCAGTTGATCCGAGACGGTGCGCTGGGTCAGGTGCAGAGCATCAACGGCGCGTTCGGCTTCAACTGCGGCGCAGGCGAGTGGCGCCTGACGAAGAAGTACGGCGGCGGCGGCTCGCTGTTCGACGTCGGCATCTACGTGTTGAATGCGTGCCGCTACCTGACCGGCGAGGAGCCGGTGAAGTTTACCGGCGTCACCTCGACCATCACCCACGATGGCCGCTTTAACGAGGTCGATGAAAATGTCTCGTGGACGCTCAGGTTTCCTTCAGGCATTCTGGCGACCGGCAGCAGCACCTATGGCGCAACCATGCCGGGATACTTCAGAGTATTTGGCACGAAGGGCTGGCTAGGCATGGACCCGGCGTACAACTACGACGGGTTGCGACTCCGTGCGAGTTACTCCGAAGCAAAAGGAAGGCCGCGCACTGATCTGGACGAGGCAAACCCGGAGCGCGACCCGAAGCAGTTTGCACGCGAAGCAGACCATCTGGCCGAGTGCATCCTTCGCAATCAGACGCCGACCAGTCCGGGCGAAGAGGGCCTGCGCGACATGCGTTACATCCAGGCCATCTACAAAGCTGCCGGGGTCGAGGTTGCATGAAGGTTATAGCCTGAGGAACGCGAAGCTCAGTCGCCGCCGAAGCGAATCTTCAAACCAGTGCGGATGGTGAAGGGCAGGCTGGGGTAGCCGATGGGGCCGATGTGTTGCAGGCTGAGCAGATTGTCGAGCTGCGTGTACGCCGTGATGTGGCCGGTGAGCGTGTAGAGCGCGTTGATGTCGAGTTTGGCGTAGCCGGAGTCGAGGTTGCGGTTGGGAAGCAGCAGCGTGTTGCCTCCGTTGAAATCGTTGTAGAGCTGGAAGGTCGAGTCGTCGCTGCGGCCGGCAAGCGCGCCTTTGAACGCCGCTGAAAATCTCGCGCGCGTGTACTGCACAGCGAAGAAGCCGGTCTGCGGCGGGCGGCGGAATGGGCGGCTGCCGACCAGCGGCGAGAGCGCGCCGATGGCGATGCCGGGGATGTTCGGGTTCGTCGTAGGCGTGCCGTTGTTGGCCCCGACCGCATCGCTGGCAAAAGATTGCAGCACGATGGGCGCGAGGTAGGTGTAGCCGCCGCGCACAAAGAGATGCGTGAAGGGCTGGTACTGCGCTTCCAGTTCCATGCCCTGAGCGCGGAAGGCGAGCGAGTTCAACGCCGCGCCGAAGAGCTGATTGGCGATGCTGGGCGGGATGCCGAAGTACTTCGTCAGGCTGGTCGAATCGACGACCTCGATCTGGTGGCTGAACTCGTTGTGAAAGTACCCCGCCTTGACGATGAGCTTCTGGCCGAGGATGTTCTGATCTACGCCAAGGTCCCAGGTGCGCGACCGTTCTTCGCCGATGGGCGCGACGTGGTAGGTGCCGATCGCGTCCTGATTGCCGCTCTGCTGAAGCTCCGTGTACAGGCTGGAGAACTCCGACGCAAGCGAAGGCTCCTGCACTCCGGTAGCGAAGCTGGCGCGCAGGCGCGTACCGCGAAATTTCCTCAGCCCCGGACGCACCGGCACGTAGGCGAGCCCAATGCGAGGCGTGCCCGCAATGCCGTAGAGATGGTTCTTTTCGACCGCTCCGCCAAGCGAGTAGAAGACGCGATTTTTGATGTCGCCCTGAAACTGAAGCGTGTACTGAAAGTTCGGCCGGTCGATCTTTTCATCTTCAAACACAGCCGGATCGACAAAGCGGCCGCGCTCATCCTCATAGCGAAAGCCGAACAGCGCGGTGATGCGATGCGGAAACGCATAGTCGGACTGATAGTAAAACTCGTCGCGGTTGGAGACGGTATCTTCCTGCGGGAAGAAAAACGCAGCGCGTCCGGTGGCGCTGTAGCCATTGGCCCCGCGAATCGTAACGGTGTTGCCGTAGTAGGTCGTGTAACTCACGCCATCGAACTCGCTGGTGACAGGCTCGCCGACGGGCGCAAACTGCCGCACCTGCTCACGCTTGCGCGCAATGCCGTAGCGGGCCAGGTTGTGCCACTTCCCTGCCGCAAGATTTTCGATGGTGAGGCCGGAGTAGAAGTCCTGATCGCTCTGCTTGCCCGAGGCCGCAATGCCGTAGAAGCCGTAAGCATTCGGCAGTCCGGTGGCGGAGTTCGCATAGCGCAATGTAAACCGCGCCTGCGTGTTTGTCGTGAGGTTGTAGCCGATGTTGGTCGCGCTGGTGGCGATGTGGAACTGATCGCGCGCGAGCGAGTTCGATGTGTCGAAGCGGCTGAAGGCTGCGTAGTAGTCGAGCTTCGCATGCGCGCCGGAGAGCGCGGCTTCATTGCGATACGTGCGGAAGTTGCCCGCGTCGCCCGAGTAGTTGACGACAGGCCGAAGCGAGCTGCCGCGCGGCGTGCTCAGATTGACCACCGAAGCTGCCGCATCGGAGCCATACAGCGCCGAATTTGGCCCGCGATAGAGTTCGAGCCCGCTGATCCCCGTCGTCGAAATCGTGCCGTAGTCGAACTGCCCGCCGGGGTCTTCAGCGGCGATGCCGTCGATCAGCACTTTGTTCGCATCAGAATCTCCCCCGCGCACAAACAGCGAGGCCACGCCGCCGTACTGGCCAGTCTGCACCACCACGTTTCCCGGAGACTGGCGCAGGTCGTTGACGATGCCCACCTGCGTGGCCAGGTTCGACATCGGAATCAGCGTAACCGCCGCGCTCGCCTGCTGAATCGGCGTCGAAATGCCGGTGGCAGTCACAGTCACTTGCTCCGTCACCGACGCGGCTTCCAGCACAATGTTCCGCGTCACCACGTCGATGCGCCCGCCGTAAAAATCTCGGCTGATGTTCGGGGCGAACGTAGTCGCCGCGGTGAGCAGAATAAAGCGCCCCTGCGCCGTGCTGCGGATTTCGTAGCTGCCATCCACGCCCGAGACGCCGATGGCGATGGCCTGCGTACCCTGAACGAGCCTGACCTGCGCTCCGATGACGGCAGCGCCGAGCGGGTCGGTGACGACGCCGCGCACGATGACCGCGCGCGCGGGGAGGGTCAGGGCGAAGACCAGAAGCATTGCAAACGGAATGAGCAGCGGCCGGATGCGAAGGTCGAATGACATGGGTGCTTCCATCATAACGACCGTCCTTGCAGAACATCCCTCAGGGGATGAGGATGAGTTTACCCGTGGTCTTGCGCGATTCGAGGTCGCGGTGCGCCCGGGCTGCTTCGGCAAGAGGATACGTGTGCTCGATGCGCAGCTTGAGCGACCCGTCGGCGACGCTGCCGAAGACATCGCGTGCGCGTTCTTCCAGATCGTGGCGCGTGGCGATGTAGTCCTTCAGCGTGGGCCGCGTGATATAGAGCGAGCCGAACAGCGAAAGTTTGATCAGATCAAATGGCGGAACCGCACCGCTCGATCCGCCGAAGAGCACCATCGTGCCGCGCGGGCGCAGCACTTCAAGAGACTTGTCGAAGGTCGTCTTGCCCACCGAATCGTAAACCGCGTGCAGGCCGGGGCCGTTGACGAGCTTCTTCACCTTTGCGGCAAAGTCCTCATGCGTGTAGAGGATAACCTCATCGGCCCCTGCGGCGCGGACCAGCGCCTCCTTCTGCGCAGTCGAAACTGTAGTAAAGACGCGCGCGCCGCGTGCCTTGGCCATCTGGATGAGCAGCAGCCCGGTGCCTCCCGCGCCTGCGTGGATCAGCACCTCATCGCCGCTCTCGATGGGATAAGCCGAGTGCGAGAGATAGTGCGCCGTCATGCCCTGTAGAATGGCCGCCGCAGCCTCGGTGGCCGTAACGCCTTCGGGGATGCGGACCAGCCGGTTTGCAGGAGCCACGGCAAACTGCGCGTAGGTGCCCGGAATCCCGCACCACGCTACGCGGTCCCCCACGTTCACGCCGCCTGCGCCTGGCCCAAGCGCCGTCACCGTGCCCGCCGCCTCCTGACCAGGCGTGTACGGCAGGTGCGCCGGATACCGGCCCTCACGAAAATACGTGTCGATAAAGTTGACGCCCGAGGCTTCGATGCGCACCAGCGCCTCGCCCGCCCCAAGCGACGGCATCGGAACTTCCTGCAGCGTGAGCACGTCGGGCGCGCCTGTCGTGAGCATTTGAATGGCTTGCATAAAATGGCCTTCCCTGCCTGAGATTCTCCGACTGGCCAATGGTTGCCTGAGCGCACAACATGCAGGCCGGGCAGACCATCGTACCCGCGACGGCCTGCATGCCGCCAATCAGCCGGCGATGTCGTGGAGCGTGGCCACCGGCCCGTTCTTCTTCACCGACTCGATGCCGTTGTCGCGCGCCGCTGTCGAGTTGTACATCTCGCTCCTGCCGATCGTCTCGTGGTTCTTTGCCTTCAGCGCGAAGTACGGCTTGCCGGAGGAAGACTCCTTGCGCTCGAACTGCTCGTCGTGTGGAGAATTTGCCTTCACCGACTCGATGCCGTTCAGCGCGGCTTCCTTCGTCTTATAGAGTTCGCTGGTCAGAATGACCTCGCCATTTGCCGCCTTCAGGTTGAATATGAACTGATCGTGTGCTGCCGCCTTCAATTCGTAATGTGCTGCCATTGTCCCTCCACGGTTGGTCGAACGGATTTGACGTACACCGCCGGGCGAGGGCGAACGCGCCTCTCCGGGATGCTCAACACTTTACCTGAAGAATTCCTGTCCGCGTCTATCAAATGAGAAATAGAATGGCCCCATCGATTTTTTGGGCAGGCAGGACGGCCCTCGATGCAACTGGCAACACTGGCTCTGAGGTATGGAGGATGCAGTGAAACAGACGAGGAGAATCGCTCGAAGTGCGTGGATCGCCGTATCGTTGGCGGCGCTCGCGCTCGGCGCGGTAGCTTGCCGCGCGCACAAGGCAGATAGCGCACCCTCGGGAGCTGCCCAGCCGGGCACAGTGGACAATCAGGAGGCCTCCGCAAAAAAGTTGGCCGGAGCGGGCATGTCGATTGTCAGGGCGTGCGCCAGAGAGCCGTTTGCCAACGCCAGCAAAGGACTGACCGTATCGGCAACAGGTCTGAATGAAGATGTCTTCGACCTCAGAGACCCGAACACCTACCGGGCCATCCCCTTTAATCTCAACGAGGCGCTGCGGCTGCAGGATCTTTTGCTCAAGGAGACCAACGCGCCGGGTCACGTAAGCTATTCAGCCCAGCAGACCGCGTGCATCCGGCAGTTCGCCGCACAGTTCAAGTCGCTCACCGACCCGCTGGTCCAGGCCGATGCCGAACAGAAGCAGCTCGATGTTTCAGCCTTCGACAAGGCATCGCGCGAAGCGGAACAGGAGACAGAGCAGCAGATCGACCAGGAACGGAAAGCAATAACGCCGGCAAACTCTGGCCGGCAGTAGATACCTCTGCTCGATACCGGCGCACTCTCCAATACGCGGCATTCGGGCGTTATCCTTGGTCATGCTCACTCGCGCCCTGCTCCTTACTGTTGCGCTCTCCTGCGGCCTTGCTGCGCAACAAGACCCGGAATGGACTGCGCCGCAGACCCCCTTTCACATCATCGGAAATATCTACTACGTCGGCAGCAAGGGCTTGGCTTCGTACCTGATTGTCACTCCCAAGGGCGACATTCTCATTAACAGCGATCTCAAAACATCCCCCGCACAGATTCGCAATAGTGTCGAGCAACTCGGCTTTCATTTCAACGACATCAAAATTCTGCTCATCAGCCATGCGCACTTCGACCACGACGCGGGCAGTGCCGAAATCATCCGTAAGACCGGCGCGAAATACATGGTGATGGCCGCCGATGTTCCGGTAGTGGAGTCAGGTGGACGCAAAGACTTTGCCTACGGCAACTCAGCGGACGAATGGTACCCTCCGGCAAAGGTAGACCGCGTGCTGCACGATGGCGATGAAGTACGGCTCGGCGACACGGTGCTCGTCGCACACCTGACGCCCGGACACACCAAGGGCTGCACCACGTGGACAATGAAGGTGACGGACGGTGGCAAGACATACAACGTCGTCATCGTCGGCAGCCCGAATGTCAACCCGGGACCCGGCTACAAGCTGGTGAATAACGCTCAGTATCCGCAGATAGCCCAGGACTACGAGAAGACGTTTCGCGTACTCAAGTCACTTCCCTGCGATGTCTTTCTGGGCGCGCACGGCAGCTACTTCGACATGAAGGCCAAACTGCCCCGCATGAAAAAAGGGGCAGCAAACCCATTCATCGATCCGGCAGGGTACAAAGCCTACGTCGCCGAGACTGAACGCGCGTTTCAGATAAAGTTAGCGAAGCAGGAGCGTCCGCAGTAGAGAATCTCTGATTGAGTCCTCGTCCTGAAAGGGCGCGAATTTAGCCGCGCCGTAAGCCCAGATCCAGATATTGCACTGCCACTTTACTGGCTGCGGATAAACTCGACATTTGTGCTTTTGGGTGGGAGCGCGGGGCTTCAGCCCTGCGAAAAAGCCGGCAAATTCAAGGGGCTTTAGCCCCGTATCTTTTATGCTCAGACCTTCCCTGTTGCTACTGGAGCAGGCTCTCTTCGGAACGCAGGCGCAGGATGCGGTCCACAGCATAGGGAGCGCGGTGCGAGGCCGTATAGAAGTGGCGCACCTGAAGCTCGCCCAGCAGGCCAATACCCATCATCTGAATGCCGGCCAGAATGAGGATACCGGCAATCACAAAGATGGGACCGTGCATATCCATGATGTGCTGGCCAGTCAGCACCTTGAGGATGAGCAGCCACACCGCAAGCCCGGAGCCGGTTGCCATGCCCAGCGCGCCGATGGTGCCGAAGAAGTGCAGCGGGCGCGTCATGTAGCGCAGCAGGAACCGGATCGTCAGCAGGTCGAAGAAGACCCGGAAGGTGCGCGAGATGCCATAGTGGCTCTTGCCGAACTCGCGCGCCGGGTTCGAGATGGGAATCTCGCAGATGCTCGCGCCGAACCAGCTCGCCAGCGCGGGAATGAAGCGGTGCATCTCGCCGTAGAGCGGAATGTTCTGGATGACCTCACGGCGGTAGGCCTTGAAGGTCGTGCCGAAGTCGTGGATGTTCACGCCGCTGAAGTAGGCCATCAGCCAGTTGGCCGCGCGCGACGGAATGCGGCGCATGATGAAGTTGTCGCCGCGCTGAGCGCGCCACCCGCTCACCACGTCGTAGCCCTCTTCGAGCTTCGCCAGAAAGTTCGGAATCTCATTCGGGTCGTGCTGCAGGTCGCCGTCCATCGCCAGCACAAATTCGCCCTGCGCGTGGTCGAAGCCTGCGGCCAGCGCGGACGTCTGGCCAAAGTTGCGGCGCAGTTTGATCACGAGCACGCGCGAGTCCACGGCAGCAATCTCTTCGAGCAGGCGGTAGGTACGATCGCGCGATCCGTCGTCTACCAGCACCAGCTCAAACGTCTCGCCGACGTGCTCCATCACCGCCTTCAGCCGGTCGTAGAGCGTGGTGACGTTGTCTTCCTCGTTGTGGAAAGGGACGACGATGGAATATTTCGGCACGGTCTGATGATACTCCTTGTTTCTCGCGTGTTCGGCTATCTTTCGGGCACAGGACGCAAGTATGGTTCAAGAGATACGATGCTGCAAAAAGCGTGCAGGATGCGCCAAATCAGGCCCCGACCAGCACCTTGCCATAACGCTTTTCGACATACTCGTCCAAAATGACCTGAAACTCCTCGACAATCCGATCGCCCTTGAGCGTCGTGTAGAGCTTGCCATCCACGTAGACGGGGGCCTTGGGTTCCTCGAAGGTGCCCGGCAGCGAGATGCCGATGTTGGCGTGCTTCGACTCGCCCGGCCCATTCACAATGCAGCCCATGACGGCCAGCTTCAGCTCCTCGACGCCCGGGTAGACCTTCTTCCACTCCGGCATCTGGGCAACGAGATAGCCCTGAATGCGCTCGGCCAGCTCCTGGAAGTAGGTCGAGGTGGTACGTCCGCAACCGGGGCAACTCGTCACCTGCGGCATAAAGCTGCGGATGCCGAGCGATTGCAGAATCTGCTGACCGCAGCGCACCTCCTCCGAGCGGTCGCCGCCGGGGGTAGGCGTCAGACTCACGCGAATCGTATCGCCAATGCCCTTGAGCAGCAGCGGCGCAAGCCCGGCAGTTGAGGCGACAACACCCTTCATGCCCATGCCCGCCTCGGTCAGGCCAAGGTGCAGTGCGTAGTCGCAGCGCCGGGCAAGCTCCGTGTAAACATCAATCAGGTCGCGCACGCCCGAAACCTTCGCGCTCAGAATAATCTGGTCGCGGCGCAGGCCGTAGCGTTCCGCAGCAGCAGCGTTGTCCACCGCGGAGACAACCATCGCCTCCATCATCACATCGCGCGCGGGCAGCGGCTCGGCCAGCTTCGAGTTGTCATCCATCATCTTGGTCAGCAACGCCTGGTCCAGCGAACCCCAGTTCACGCCGATGCGCACCGGCTTCTGGTGCTTCACCGCGACCTCGACCATGGTGCGGAAGTTCTCATCGTCCTTGCGGCCAATCGAGCAGTTGCCGGGGTTGATGCGGTACTTCGCCAGCGCCTTGGCCGTCTCGGGATACTTGGTCAGCAGCAGGTGCCCGTTGTAGTGGAAGTCGCCGATGATCGGCGTGGTCCAGCCCTTCTTGGCGATGCCTTCGACGATGTATGGCACGGCCTTCGCCGCGTCGTCATTGTTGACGGTGACGCGCACCATCTCAGACCCGGCACGCGCAAGCGCCGCAACCTGCTGCACGGTACCCTCAACATCCGCCGTATCGGTATTGGTCATCGACTGCACCACGACAGGTGCATCCGACCCAACCCGCACCCCGCCAATGTTCACCGTTACCGCACGTCTACGCTCAATTTCAGGCATAAAGTCTCCACCCTCAAGTTTACAGCAAATGGTAGCCTTTTCAGGCAAGCCATCCATTGGAGTCCCCCGATGATGCGTTCCATCGCAATCACAGCAGCATTAGGCGGCATTCTGGCCTCGGCCACGCCGGCCAAAGCGCAACATGCCACGCTCATCCTGACGCACGGCAAAATCTGGACCGAGAACCCGCAACAGCCTGAGGCCGAGGCCGTTGCCATCTTCGGCACGCGCATCCTCGCCGTCGGCAGCTCGACCGAGATGATGAAGCTAGCCGACACCGACACCCGCGTCATCGACCTCGACGGACGCCGCGTAGTACCGGGCTTCAACGATGCCCATGTTCACTTCATCGACGGCTGCCTGAGTCTGCGCGCCGTCGACGGAATCCACACCAAGACACCGGAAGAGTTCCGCGACCGCGTCGCCGCGTTTGCCCACACGCTGCCCAAAGGCGAATGGATCTCCGACGGCTCATGGGACCACGAAAACTGGCCCGGCACAAAGCTGCCGACGCACCAGCTCCTCGATGCCGTGACTCCCGATAACCCCGTGGCGCTGACGCGGCTCGACGGCCACATGCTGCTAGCCAACGCGAAAGCCATGCAGATCGCCGGCATCAACAAAGACACGCCCGACGTACCCGGCGGCGTCATCGTGCGCGACGCCGAGGGCAATCCCACCGGCATCTTCAAAGACGCGGCCGAAAATCTGATCGAAAGCCATATTCCCTCCCCGTCGCCCGAACGCCTCCGGCAGGCGCTCAGCGATGGCCTCCGCTACGCCGCGGAGCACGGCGTAACGAGCGCGCAGGAGATGGCCAACGATGCCCGCCAGACACTGGACGGCAACATGCGCGTCTACGAAGAGGCGCTCCGCCAAGGCAAGCTCACCGTGCGCATCGCTCAGTTCCCCGGCCTGTACACATGGCACAATCAGGCCGCGCTCGGGATCGAGGCAGGATTCGGCGGCGACGTGCTGCGACTCGGCGGACTCAAAGCGTTTGCCGATGGCTCGCTCGGCTCAACCACGGCGTGGTTCTTCGCTCCCTATGTGGACAGCCCCAACACCAGCGGCATTGCCAGCGACACGCTCATTCACCCCGACGAAATGTACGCGGCGATGAAGGCCGCGGACGCAGCCCATCTCCAGCTTGCGATTCATGCAATCGGCGACCGCGCCAACCACACCATCCTCGATATGTATGAGCGCCTCGAAAAAGAAAACCCGGCGTGGAACCGCAGGCTCCGCATCGAACATGCACAGCATCTGACCGCCGACGACATCCCCCGCTTCGCCCAACTGCACGTCATCGCGTCCATGCAGCCCTATCACGCCATCGACGACGGCCGCTGGGCCGAGAAGCGGCTTGGCCCCGAGCGCCTGAAGACCAGCTACGCCTGGCGCTCGCTGCTCGACTCCGGCGCAGTGCTCGCCTTCGGGTCCGACTGGCCGGTCGCACCGATGGACCCGTTGATGGGCATCTACGCCGCAACCACGCGCCGCACGCTCGACGGCAAAAACCCGAGTGGCTGGATACCCGCGCAGAAGATTACGGTCGCGGAGGCAGTCCACGCCTACACCATGGGCGCCGCCTATGCCGAGTATCAGGAAAATCTGAAAGGCAGCATCGAACCGGGCAAACTCGCGGACTTCGTTGTTCTCACGGACGACATCTTCCACGAAGATCCGGTGCTGATTGAAAAGACGCGAGTCGAGATGACGATCTTCGGCGGCAAAGTCATTTATGATCGAGAGGAGCCTGCACAAAACTAAGCAGACTTCGGCCCGGTAGCTCAGTTGCATAGAGCAGCGCACTCCTAACGCGAAGGTCGCAGGTTGGACTCCTGCCCGGGCCACCATTAGCCACAAATGTCCGTAGCTCGGTATCCGTCAGGACTCCTGCCCGGGCCACCATTAGCCACAAATGTCCGTAGCTCGGTATCCGTCAGGACT